>Ga0315338_1002199_pt1 | contig 20273 bp, 22 predicted proteins | sample ASW8metaG_FD_204518 | JGI IMG/M metagenome (GOLD analysis project Ga0315338, IMG submission 204518) | Ammonia-oxidizing marine archaeal communities from Monterey Bay, California, United States - ASW #8 | ecosystem: Environmental > Aquatic > Marine > Coastal | place: USA: California | collected... | reverse complement strand
CCAACAATGTCAAAGAGCCAAACTGTCCACGTCTTCCGACGCTTAAGTTCGCCGCTCCGATCCCCGATTTCTCAGGCCCCCGAAGCGAAGGAGCGAGGTAATTACTCGCACCCCGATATGATGTCAATCGCGTGTTTCAGAGTTTGTGCAGAGCGGTATCAAAAACCCTGTGAGGCCAGAGAACCACTCAATCGTCGCGCGAATAAACCGTGCGACCAAACGCAAAAAACGCAAAAAACCTCGTTTTAGAATTAGACTGCAATGCCTTGCCGGACTGGTGTGTCGCCGCGCCGCATCGCTGTCGGTGAGCGGGTTCTACAGCAGCCCCCCGACAACGCAACCCCCTCTTATGAAAGTTTACAGCGCGGAGCACACATGGCTGCGACATCGCCAGTCATAGCGAAGAATTTGCAGGCAATCGGATTACATCAGGACAGGATATAACCCTTGATGGCATCCGTTTCTGCAGCCGCGTCAGCAATTTTCGCCTTCACAACATCACCAATCGAAATGATTCCAATCAACTCGTCCTGGTCAATGACCGGCAAATGACGGACGCGACGATCAGTCATTCGAAACATGAGTTCATTCAACGAATCCCCGGGTGCGGCCGAGACAAACGCCTGGGTCATCATGTTCGACACCGGGCGGGGTAAAGCCGCAGGTCCCTTCAAGGCGACTTCACGAACAATATCTCGCTCCGACAAAACCGCGATGGCTTTTCCGCGATGATCCACGACGACGACAGCCCCTATTCCATGGGTATCGAGTACGGCCGCGGCTTGCTGAAGCGTCACCGTCTCCTCAACGCTGATCACGGCATGCCCCTTTTCGCTGAGCACATTCCCAACATTCATGGCCGCCTCCTGATCGATTTATCAGTGCCAACCTACCACAGGGCGCGATTCGAGTCAGCGTGACCGGATCTATATTTCATGACCCATCAAAGATGGTGTTGATGACACTCAATCCGCCACCCGGCGAAACAGCGCGAGCAAGACCGGAAACAAAACCGCACCGGCTACCGTGCCGCCGATGTGAGCCATCCAACCAATTGGAATTGAGGCGAACATATTGCTCACCCCGATCAGTACATTCAATCCGATCCATGGAAGCGACAAGCTTGCCATACCACGCCACCCGCCGCGCACCCAACCAGCCGCGGCGATCAGGCCAGATACCCCGGTGGATGCGCCCGCCATTGCGGTCGGGTCTCCATTGTGTGCCAGCACGCTCGTCAGCGCTCCGATCACAGAACAGGCGAAGAAAAAAACCAAAAAGCCGGTCATGCCGCGGACGCCGGGACCGAAAGCCGCCTCGACCTCCCTGCCTGTACTCACAAGTATAACCGAATTCATCGCCACATGGAGAAACCCAAAATGGACAAAAACGTGCAATAGGTAGGGCGCAAACGATCCCAGTGGCTGTGTCGGCAGAGCAATATGGCTCTCGGCAAGATAGATAACACCTGCCTGTCGAATCCAACTCGCAATTCCTGGCAGTGCAAATTCGATCAGGTAAACGCCCAGCACGCCAAGCAGAATTATGCCCACGCCCGGCGGCACACTATTGAAAATCGGCACGCGCCCACGATTGTCCCTTTGTGACACACTCATTGGTTACTCCCCCTACCAGATTGGTTCAAACGGACACTTTTCAAACGTTAACAATTCGTTTCCCCTGTTAGGAGAAAGGGGAATCCAACATTCGCGCGTTGGCACATACGTTGCAACTTCGAGCGTGTAATTCGCGTCGATGAGGATTTGCCCGTATGAAATCGTTTCACCTTGCCACGGTCATTGCTACGGCTTTCACGTTAACTCTGCCAGCCTTCGCGGCAGCTCAGAGCGTCAGCACAACAAGCGCCTGGGAGCGCCCTTATGGAGTGGCACCCGGCCAAGAGAACCGCGCCTGGTCAGGCGCGACTGCTTCGGCCAGCGCTGCAGCGCGGGGCGCCAGCGGAAATCGCGTCATCGTAAATGGCCTGATCCAGACTGGAGTCGGCGTCTCCGCGCAGCTGGGCGCAATAGGCGGCGGTGGCGTCGGGTCGACCTCCACGGCAATCGGCAATCAACTCAATGTAAATGTGAGTGGTCGCTGGAACACCGTCATCGTCAACTCCACGCAGATCAATAATGGCACCGTCACCGCAACAGCCAACGGCAATGTGAGTACAGCAGATGATCAAGAATAAACTCGTCGCGGTCGCTCTGGCCGGTGCAATGGTTCTTTCCGGGTGTGCATCTACGCCGAATGGCGGCGGATCCGACGGACTATATGCACGTCCTATTGGCGGTGCACCGGTCACCGCAAATCCAACCCCCTATTCGGAGGCTTTGGTTTGTTTGGCCAATTATGCCCGATCGCAAGGCGTACGGTCTCCAAGGATCGCGGTCGGACGACTGACCGATTATACCGGACGGGCCTCTCTGGAAGGCGGTGCTGCCGTCACACAGGGCGCTTCCCTTATGGCAATATCGGCCTTTGCCAAGGCAGGCATTCGGTTGGTTGAGCGCTTCGACACTTCGGTCTCCGAATTAGAACTCCGCTACGCCAATAATAGTCTCATCCAAGATGAGACTGGTTCACAAAGAATGATTCACGCCGGGTCTGTTCCCGGCTCGGATTACCATCTTGTGGGCGGCATTACCGAGCTTAATTACAATATCCGTTCCTCTGGAGTAGACGTGCTGGCTGGCGAACGGACTAATGGCGACCCAACCGGAATTTTTAATCGTCGCCAATGGGTTATGAATATCGGGCTGGACCTGCGTCTCAATGACACCCAGACGATGGAGACGGTTGACGTCATTTCCTACCAGAAACAAATTGTTGGCCGCGAAGTCAGCGCCGGCCTGTTCGCGTTTTGGGACGCGACCGTTATCGACATTTCCGGCGGCGGACGCTCGCTTGAGCCAGTTCAACTGGCCGTCCGTTCCGTCATAGAACGTGCTGTGTTGGAGATTTCCTCTCAGCTTTATGGCCTCGACCCGGCAGCCGCCTGTTCCTTCAATGACCCGATTGGCGGCGGGCTGACCAACACAACAGGCGGCATCGCTGCTCAATCAAATTACGGATCCAGGGAGACCTCGAATGTCCAAATACGGGAAAGTGTTGATCGCGGGCATCAGCGCCGCGACGACAGTGTGCGCTCCTACATTCGCGGACGATACAACTGAGATCCTCAACGGCCAGGTCAATCTGGACGCAGCGATATCAGTCAACGCCACCGGATCAACCGGTGAAGCCGCGGCCGCGACTCTGACGGCTGTCGGAATGGCGAATGCTGTGAGCATCGATGTGGTCACACCGCACGACATCCAAAATGATCAAGCCTTTTCCGGAGCGGTTAGCGTCAGCGCAATTACCGATGTCGACATCATCACAGGTTCCGCGGTTACGACATCATCTTCAATCGGTAATTCGGGAAGCATCATCGTGGATGACGGTATGGACGTTGTGTCGCAACAATCCGCGCAGGATGGCTCCAGCGTAACCGCGGCGGCTCAACTGAATGTGTCCGACTATAGCATGACGTCGGTCACGACAGCCGCCGCTTCGGCAAACGCAATGGAAACCATCGCCTATGGTGGCGAGACCAATCTAGATTTACGCCAAGACAGCGGCGCGTCGGTCACCGCGAATGCCTTTGCCAACGCGCCTATTGCCGGCCTCGGTGATGCAGCCATGATTCTCGGCGCATCGAACGGTAATTCCATTTCGGTTGAAGGTTATACCGGCCCATCGCAAATTGTTGATGTTGATCAAGATAACCGTGGCAACATACTAGCCACAGCCCGCGTCGACGCCGGCGGGGGGGCTGTGATGACCCAGGCGGCGGCCTCGGCGAACGGAAATTCGGCGCGCATTCAAAACGAGTATGGCTACGCCCACATGCAAGGGGCTCAAGACAATAGTGGCCAGGTCGACGCTCAAGCCGAAATCATTGTTGGTAATTTCGACATTGATATGATGAGCGTGTCCGCCGATGGCGTCGGAAATTCGGCGGTCGTCTCCAATATTGGTTCCGACGCCTTTATGGGACTGACGCAAACAAATACCGGCGGCGTCAATGCGACCGCGAACTTCCTGGGTGATGCCGGCGGTAGCGCCGCTGCCTCGGCGACGACATTCGGAAACGCTGCGACAACCTATATTTGCTCGGAATGTCCCGTGACAGCATACGGCGACATGAATCAGCTCAATAGCGGCGCGATTTCATCCGTGGTTACAGGTCAAATCAATTCCGGCGGCGTGCTGACCGGCACAGCGACTGCGATCGGGAACTCGGCCAGCTACCAAACGATCAACCCCTACTCGCAGGAATAGCTCGCTCATCCGTCGGCGCTGGCTCCAGGCCACCCAAATGATTACGGATAGTTTTCAGACCACGCATTCGCGTGAGGCCGACGAGGTCAAAACTGGCCGAATTCGCAGCCCCTCATCGGGCTCACACCATGATTAAACAATAAAACGCCTGCCACGATCATCCAATCGGGCAGGCGTTTTTGCTTCGATCTAATGAGGCGTAGGTCTTAGCGATATCCACCGACGCCGCCATCGAGCATCAAAGTCATGGACACTTCACGGCTGGCATAACGTTCGCGGCGCAGGCTTTCCGTGTAGATTTCCTGGCGCCTGATCATCACCAACTTGACGCCCGGACCATGTCGGCGCAGCAATGATCTCTCATTACAATTTCTGCGCGCTTCCTGGGTTGCACAGGTGAGCTGGCCATGTATCGCATACCCAAGCGCTTCACCCTTGCGACACATGATTGTCGATGCGTCTTCCCAGATATCCTGCCCGTCAGTGCGCCATCCAATTGTCGCCTGCAATGCCGTCCCCGCGACACATCTGAAGATCTCTCCACTGTACGTCGCATCAACAGATTCTGCTGCATCCACGCGTGACGCCGGATGCGGTGTTCCTGTATCATCAACACACACGGCACGGACCACACGCCATTCCTCGACAGTGCGGGTGCGCTCCTCTTCGTACAGCTCATATTCTTCTTCGCGTCCCACAACATTAAGACCGGTTATCGCGGTTGCGGCCGGCGCGGTCGCGGGCGCGTAATAACTGCCACCTCCAACATAGGTGATCGCACCAGCGGCGGCATTGGCGCCTGCCGAGGCATTGGCGGCGGCGCTCGCATTTACATTGGCGGTCACATTGACGTTCGCCGAAACATTCACGCCAACATTGATGTTGCCGCCGTGAATATTGATGTTTGGCACATTGACCGTATGGCCGTGCCCATGCGTGCAGCATGGCGGCGGCGGCGGAGGTGTACAACAAGGGTCCTGAAAGGCGACAGCTGGAGCCGTCATCCCACCCAATATCATCGCCAAAGCCGGTATTGCGTGCCGTGTTGATACGCGCATGCCTGTTCTCCATTCCATTTGCTTGTCGTGGTGCAAATATCAGACCGGAATCAGGCGCCCTTGGTTCGCTTGTATGCCGAGGAACAAAATCGAACTTCTCTTTAGGCGGGTATGGCCCCGATCTTGAACATTGACTTGCCAGATCCACGTCAAAACGGCGGCGGGACACGAATGTGCTGAATTGAGAGAATTTTATGCGCCATGCGCACTCGGACATTTTGCTGGATTACTGGCGCGATCGGCGTTTCGGCGAAACATCGCCGCAACGGAGCGACATCAACCCACAAGATATTGCCGACTTGCTCGGTAATATCTTTTTCCTGAGCAGAATAGATCGCGAACATTATGTGTTCAGACTGGCTGGAACACAGCTCTGCGCGCTGTACCGCCGCGAATTCAGGGATCAAAACTTTCTCAATTTATGGCGTGATCATGATGTCGCCCACATCCAAATTTTGCTTGAATCAGTTCTGGCAAGCAGCTCACCAGCATTCTTTACCGCGGCCGCTTACTCGATGGACTTGAAGTCACTTCGTCTTGAAGTGTCCTTGCTGCCTCTGCGCGGCTCTCATGGAAGCCCAGATAGAATCATGGGTCTGTTTCAGCCGTTGGGCGATACTGAGCCGTTTAAACAACGGCCAATCGTCCGCACCCGAATTAAGGAGATCCGCCCTCCGGCTCTCTCGGCGAATATCCTTGCAATGGCTCATCAAAACGCTATCACCACACGGGCAAACCCGAAATTTTGAGCGCCAACTCACATCTGGTCTCCCCGCGAAAAAAACAGACTGACATTTCCGGCGAGATTGCCAATATGTTCTTAACCCAGCCGACTTAGAATTGCGCTCTTGCGAGAGGTAATTCATGTACGAAAAGCCCGAAAGGCTGGACAGACGTAAAATAAAGATTGCGGCCAGAGGCGCGCAAGAAAGGCGCCGTCACGCCCGCGTCCCATTGCAATTACACGGACGCTATTGGACAGACCAAAAAGGCGAACACGCTTGCAGGCTCCTGGATGTCTCTCCGGGTGGTGCGCGAATGATGTCCCAACGACAGCCCGATATTAATGCCCGTATTGTCCTGATGCTTGCGGGCCTTGGCCGAATTGAAGGCACCGTCGTTCGCGTCGGCACCGATGATTTTTCGGTCGCGTTTTCTGCACCGGCGCGCAAGCGTGACAAGCTTGCAGATACGATTACCTGGCGCTTCAATAAAGACAGACTCGGCCTTGATGAGGATCGCGCCGCACATCGAAAGCCGGGTCGAGGGCGCGCCAAAGTGATCCTGGAGGACGGTGTCATCATTCAGGCCGATGTCGTTGATGTCTCAGTGACCGGCGCAGCCTTCGAATGCCTCGAACGTCCGCGCGTGGGTGAACCGGTAAAAGTCGGTGAAATGCATGGTCAGGTGGCTCGCATTCTGGACAATGGTTTTGCAGTCGTGTTCGATCCACCTGAAGCTGGTATTGGAAGTGATGCCGCAGCTTGAGTGTTTGTGAGACGTCCTTTTTATCAATTTCGACATATGATGATTGGCGAGGCCTGATTCTCGCCTCATCCAGTGGGTAGAGACCATGAGTTCTAGTGCGAAAGAAGCTGATATGCCCCGCGATGAAGATATCGCCATGTCCTGGTTTGTAAAAGTAGAAAGCCGCGTTTACGGCCCCTACACACCTGTACAAATGAGTTCATTTGTATCGGAGGGGCGAATTGCCGCCCATTCGCAAATTTCAAAATACCGGGATCGCGATTGGGGAACAGCCTCCGAAGTCGCAGAATTTGCCGGTTGGGCCGGTGAGGTCGACAAAGCGCCAACATCCGAGAAACGAATGACTCCGGGTGTGCGGACCGCCAATTTTGTAATTATTGCCGAAATTCATTCCGAGAACGGCGCCGAATTCACAACCGCTCTCGCGTCCTACGGTGATTTGGAAGCTATAACCGACGGCGTTTGGTTACTTCGGGGCCAAACCACAGCCGGTGTTCTGCGTAATGAACTCAGCCATGCGCTTGATCGGGATGACAAATTGATGGTGGTCGATGCATCGCGCGATCGATCTGCCTGGTTCAATCTCGGGAGCGACGCCGATACCAATATCCGGGCACTCTGGGGCCAGCCGAGCTAGCAGACCCTGCTCTCGCCCACAGGCACACATCAAATTTAGTCGAGCGCCCGCAAATCATATTTGTGGCGTTTCCAATTGGCGACATAATGATCCGCCGAAGCCTTCAATAGCTCATACATGGCGGCATCCAACGTCTTGATGACCTTGCCCGGCGCTCCGACCACCATTGAATTGTCCGGGATCTCCTTGCCCTCGGTAATCAGCGCGTGCGCACCGATGATACAGTTTCGCCCGATCGTGGCCCCATTGAGAATCGTCGCACCGATCCCAATCAGCGAATAATCGCCAATATCGCATCCGTGTAACATGGCCCGGTGTCCGATTGTGACACCCTTACCGATCGTCAACGGAAAGCCTTCGTCAGTATGCAAGATCGACCCGTCTTGAACATTACTGTCTTCACCAATTTCAATCGGGTCATTATCGCCTCTCACAACAGCTGAATACCAGATGCTGGCATTCCGGCGGAGCACCACATTACCAATCACGCGAGCGTCAGGAGCCACCCAAAATGCTCCATCGTCAGGCACGTCCGGTTCGCAATCGGCTAGCGCATACAATGTCATGAGGCTCTCCCTGCTCGCCCCAATTCGAGGCAATTCGCGTTGTTCAGACCTTTTTCACAACACTACCGGCAAACTTCAAGAGTGATTCGACGCAGCTACGCAGCGGATCGCACCGACGGTCCGCAGCACGACCGATCATCAGGCAGGGAGAGCGGGATGTCCACGACATATCCAAATCCGCCAGCAACCGGTTCACCTTACGTCAACCGATTGCCCACGCGCTCGCTGCCCAGTCACCAAATTACTGTCGCCCCTCTGCCTTTCGCCGAGGGGTTTTTCATGTGTGGAGGTTCAGATCATGGCTAAACGAGCAAATAAGAGACGCAAGACTGCCGGTGAGTTCAATGCCGCTCACTACAAATCTGAAGAAGCCCAGGTGCGGGCTCTATTCCCGGGTACAGGCTGGAGTCCTGACGCCAAAGAACCGATGCGGGACCAACGCTACGTAAAGACCATCAAGCCTCGCTCCGAAGGCCAAGCCGCATTAATGCAATCGATTGAAGACAAAAACCTTGTCCTCGCGCTCGGACCGGCCGGAACAGGTAAAACATTCCTCGCGGTTGCGAAGGGGGTTGAGGCGCTCGAACGCGGCGATGTCAGTCGAATACTACTGTCTCGCCCGGCCGTTGAAGCAGGAGAAACAATCGGCTTTCTCCCCGGAGCGATGGAAGAAAAACTCGCACCGTATTTGCGTCCTCTATATGACGCGCTCGCTGATCGGGTATCACCGCGCCGCCTCAAGTCCATGCTTGCGGAAGGCTTAATTGAAATCGCGCCGATTGGATATATGCGTGGACGCACGCTCAATAATGCCTATGTCGTTGTAGATGAAGCACAAAACTGCACTTACGGGCAACTCAAAATGCTGTTGACCCGCCTCGGTTGGAATTCAACTATGGTGGTCACAGGCGATCCGGCCCAATCGGATTTATTGCCGGAGTTATCTGGATTAACAGAAATTGCCGACAGAATGAGTTCGCTCGAAGACATCGCAGTTTGCCGCCTCCAGGCGGCAGACATAGTCCGGCATCCACTTGTCGCAACCATGCTGACGGTTCTTTAAAAAAGGAGCATGGCGGTCGGTCTCTCAAAGACGACCGCCATTGCTAGTGCAGCGTCAAGCTCGCCTTGCGATACCTGACCAGCATTCTCAGTGTTAAAGGATGGGTTTCAAAAGGGTCGAGTCCCAGCTTTCTCATTTCAGATTTCGCGCGGTTCCGATTTCGCCGTGTACGCAAGTGCTGAATAGCGACAGCCATAATGATGAGAAGGAAGGCGACATACTTCATGATGCCGTAGAAATTTGGCATCCAAAGCGAAATTCCGACAAACGCAAACGCCGCGACAATTATATCAAGCGGCCAACCTTCCGGTGCCGTAAAGTGCGCGAGGATTGGGAATATCGTCCGATCAATTTCGCCTTCCGGATCGATCTTTGCCAGCAATTCTTCAAACTCTGAAGCCTGCTGGGTGTAAACTTGGTTTAGCGGAGATTCTTCTGTGTAATCAGGGGCATTTGGCGGCAAGTCTCGGTTCATAATCATGCAGGCGCGCATCAACCATTCTGCATCTTGCAAACGCCCCTGCCCCCGAAAACCGCTCATTCAATGCTCCGCTTCGCATTTGGCCCGACAAACCGGTTGATATGGGACAAGCCGCCCCATATCCGTTCCACAGGCAAACCAATACAAACGAGTTACTCAATACCGTCTAGATCAATGTCCAGAATAGTGATTTCAAAAGCATAGGACGTTTCGCCCTCATCGATAATTTTCGCCACAACGCCCATGCATTCGTCACCAATGTGAATTTCAGCACATTCATCGGGGCGATTGCGACATTGAACGGTCAAATTTGGGTTGAGTTTGGTTTGCAGAAAGCCTTGCAATTTGGCGGCCTCAAGCGTGGTCATGTTCTTGCTCACGGGCATTCTCCGTTAGGATTCGTATATCACGCTCTACTAACCCCAAGCGGAGGGGTTACGCCAGAGGGTTCATTCACTCAGATGGAATAATCGATGTCGGGCAGAACCTGGTCCATGCTTTGTGCCGGTTCGGGGCAACAATCTCCGACGATTTTTGCCGGCACACCAGCAACGGTGCATCCGGCAGGGACAGGCTTGAGAACCACCGAGCCCGCAGCGATGCGCGCGCGGTCACCAATTTCGATATTCCCCAAGACTTTCGCACCCGCACCAATCAACACGCCCTCGCCGATTTTTGGATGCCGGTCTTCATCTGCAGCACCGGTTCCTCCGAGAGTGACTTCGTGCAGTAAAGACACATCGTTCCTGACGACGGCGGTCGCTCCGATAACTATCGAAGTTGCGTGATCAATCATGACGCCATGCCCCATCTGGGCGGCGGGATGAATATCCACACCAAACCGCTCGGAAACGCGACTTTGAATATGAAAAGCCAGAGTGTGCCGCCCTTCCACCCAGAGCCAATGCGCAACCCTATGGGCCTGTAAAGCGTGATAGCCCTTAAAATAGAGGAAGGGCTGCAAATAACCGATGCAGGCAGGGTCGCGTTCTTCAACCGCAATAATGTCGGCCGCTGCGCACGCTACGATGCCCGGATCCCCCTTGATGGCCGCCTCGGCGACGTCCCGGGCCAGCATGGCATCAAGCTGGGCATCGGCCAGCTTTGCCGCAAGGCGATAAGCCAGAGCATCAGTGAAATTTTCATGGCGCAAGACTGCGGCATTGAGAAAACTCGACAAAATCGGTTCCTCGCGCGAGGCCTCCGTGGCTTCCGCGCGCATCCGCGACCAGATCGCACTCATGCTCAATTCCAATTGCGGCGATGATCCCGGTCGTGACGTATGTGTTGGCATCAAAGACATTTCACTCTCCTGGGAGCTCAGACATCCAGCATGGCGGCGGTCAATGCCGCATCAAAATGCCCCTCGGATGCCATGTAGTAAGCCCGTAGCAACATCGCCACCGTCAAGGCATCTTCTATCTCGCCGGCATGCAGTTCAGCAAGGGCGTCGCGAAAATGCAGTCGTCGCGTTTCGAGTACCTCTGTGTCGTCTGGATCAGCCTCACCCTCCGTCAGTCCAGTCGCCAGATAGCCGATCGCTCTTTCATCTGTAATACAATTGGATAGATCGAGGCGCATGATCTCTCGCCAATCAGACGCAAGCAAGCCTGTTTCCTCGCGCAATTCCCGCGCGGCACAGGCTTGCGGATCACCGTCCAGATGCCCGCCGCCTTCCGGAATTTCCCAGCTATAACGCTTCAGCGCGAACCGGTATTGGCCAACAAGAGTCACATATCCATGGGTATCAATGGGCAGAATCGCCAGCGCCAGGTGTTTGGGTGTCACGACACCGTAAAGCCCGGGCTTCCCGTCTGGACGGGTTACATCGTATTCAGTGACACACATCCACGGATTTTCATATCCAATGCGCTCCGAATTGATGGTCCAGGGACCGCGTATCTCGCCCACAAGCATCTCCCTCGCAAAGAGAATGGCTTACGCCTATTCGAGTTCATTCAGCAAGGCCGCTCGGGCGGGAGGTTGCGCATTCATTTGCGAAACGAACTGCGCCTTTTGCGCGTCCAACCTTGCGAGGAGCACAAACGCCGCGGGTGCAAAAATCAACGCCAACACAGCGGACCCGGCGACACCACCAACCATCGCGGCCGCAAACGGCAGCCAGAAACTATCACCGGAAATCAACAGCGGAATAAACCCGCCAATTGTCGTCAATGTGGTCGAAACAATGTGACGGGTCGCATCCATCACTGTGTCTTGCACAACAGTTTTCCCTGGGTGCCCGCTCGCTTGCTGGCTTCGCAAAGCCGACAAAACCACAATTGAGCCATTGATCGAAAGCCCCATTAGACCCATGGATCCAACAATCGCGTTAAACCCGAGAGGCGTACCGAATAACCAGACACCAAACATCGCCAAACCAATCGACAGAAAAGCAATAACCAGGACAACTCCAGCGAAACGGAAGCTGTTGAACGCCAACACAACTGAACCGATCATCAAAACCAACAGAGGAAGGGCAGTGGAGAGCAGGCCCGCCATCGCGTTGCCCCGCTCAGCATCTTCGCCTCCGATTTGCAATTCATAACCGGGCGGCAACACAATATTCTCAGCCTCTAAAGCCCCCAGAAAGCTTTCAAGTGCGGGGGCCGGAAGCGCATACGGTTCCAGATAGGCGTAGATTGAATTGACCCGCCGACCATCCTCATGCGGAATGATGGCGACCTGCGGAGCCAATGTCATCTCACCTAATGTCGCCAACGGCGATGCCAGGATATCGCTATTTCCATCACCCAGGGGCGCACCCACGACCGAGGCAAAGTTGGATCGTCTGCTATCCTGGAGGATCACGCGAACCGGAAGCTCTTCAACGCCTTCCAAGACGCTGCCGCCGACAACTCCGTCTAAATTCGCTCTTAGCCGGTCAGCAAGGTCCGCCAGACGCACGCCCGCGAGGTCCGCGGCTGCCTCATCGGCCATCATTCGGGCAACAGGCTCGCCCATTTCCAACGCTGCCATAGTGCTTGTCACGCCTGGCGTTCGAGTCAACACAGCGCGAATTTCGTCACCCAGTCGATCCAGCTCCGCCAATTCCGGACCAATCAAAACAAGTTCAATTGGAGCGGCGACGGGTGGTCCCTGCTCGAAGGGCAATGTTAGAAAACGCGCCTGCGGAAAAGCTTGGATGACCTCGCGCTGGAGTAATGGGAGAATTCGCGCTGTCGCCCGCGGCGATTCAGTGCGAACGAAACCGGCCGCATAATTGGAAACACCCGTCTTATTACCCACAACGTTGTAATAGGTCCGTGGTGGACTTTCACCGATCACCCAGCTGACCTGTTCCACCCCTGAGTAGGATTCAATAATCGCACGGGCTCGTTCAGTCTGTCGCTGTGTCTCTTCAATAGAGGCCGTCGCGGGCAGCTCAAGCTCAATCTGAAACATGTCCCGATCTGTTGCCGGAAAAAATTGCATGGGCAGCGTCGATGCCGCCATAAAACCGGCTACGGGCAAGAGCAAACCTGCCATTATCCCCAACCCGGGCCGCTCTGTGATCACATCCAACACGCCGCGATAGGCCATCGACAAACGATCGGAACTCAATCCGTTTCGCCAAAAACGTCGTGGCCCATCAGAGATTTTCGGATCATCGAACCAGGTTGCAAAGGCACCAACAACGGTCATCGCCAGAACGAAGGATGAGGCAATGGCGAAAATGACCGAAATACCGATCATTGAGATAAACTCACCCGCCGCGCCCGGCATCAATGCGATGGGTGCGAATGCGAAAATCGTAGTCAATGTCGAGGCGGCAAGCGGCGCAAACAAGTGGCGTAAGGCGCCATCTAGGGCATCGAGCGGTGCCCTGCCCCGCGCGCGCATCAAACGGAATTCATCGACAACAACAATTGCATTGTCGATCAACAATCCCAACGCAACAACCAGTCCGGTCACAGACATCTGATGCAGGGGCTCATCGTAAATTTGGACGAGCAACAAGACGGCCAGCACGGTCAGCGGCAAAGCGGTACCAACGATCAACGCCGCCCGCCAGCCCATCATCAAGAACAGAACGATAAATACAATTAGCCCGGAATACCCCAGATTAACTGCAAGCCCATTCAGTCGAGTCTCCACGTAATCGGCTTGGCGAAAAATTGTCTCAATTTCCACGCCCGCAACCGAAGCCGCAAACTCCTCCACAACAAGGTCAGCACGTGCAGACCATTGGTCGACCCGCAGCTCCGGCTGAAGATAGGCGGCGACCAGCACCGAGCGCTGGCCGTCAATAACCGCCATCGATGCCACTGGCGCTCGAGCGCCGCGCTCAACAGCGGCGACATCGCCCACGCGGACCAAATCACCATTCTCACTTTCACCCAGAGAGATTGAGCGAATCCGGTCAAGGCTGGTCAATTCGCCGGCAATTTCCACATTCAGGTCGACATTCCCCGATCGCAACTCCCCCGCCGGGGCCTTCGAATCGGCGCGTGAAATAAGAGCCGCCATATCGCTCACTGTCAGACCCAGGGCGGCAAGTGTGTCTGGGTCGGCGACGACCCTCACCTCTTCCTCAATCTCACCGTAAACTGCCGTGCTGTCCGTGCCGCTCAGATTGCCCAACTCATTGGCCAAATCCTGTGCCAATCGCGACAATATCGCGAGATTTTCCTCGCCAGCATCGCCCCAGGAAAGTGACACAATCATGGTCGCCGCACCCAGATATTGACGTCTCACATCCGGTGCACTGGTGCCATCCGGCAACAACGGCCGTACACTTTCGACCCGCTCGCGGATCTGGGTCCATGTCTGCTCGACTTCGGTCGCGTCTAAATCTTCGCGAATGGTCAGGCGGACAACGGAAACCCCGGAACGAGAGGTCGACTTGGTTTCCTCAATCTCCGCCAGCTCGTGTATCGCCTGTTCCAGCGGTTCGCTGATTAACGCTTCAACCCGCTCAGCCGATGCGCCGGGAAACGCGGTCACGACGACGCCGTAGCGCTCGATCAGAGACGGGTCCTCCTGCCGGCCCAATGACAAGAAGGCACTCATTCCGGCCGCCACGAGCAATATGACCGCCAAAATTGTCAATCGCGAATAACGAACGAATAAGGTGCTCATCGCACCCGAGCCTCAGCGCTCACCGGCTCAACCAATTGACCGGGGGTTATACGTTGCAGGCCTGCTGCGAGAATTAAACTCCCATCAGAGACTGCCCCTCTGACGAAGGCTCGCTCCGCTTCCACGCGCACGGTTTCGACCATTCTGGATTCCAGTCTGTAACCAGAATCGATTGGCGAAAGAACATACACTGACCAGAGGCCGCGTCGCCCTTCGGCCAATGCTGTTATGGGCACCCAAAAACCGTCAGTGGCAATCGGAGTTTCCACCGCCAAACGGACGACTTGCCCGATGGCAACGCGACTGCCTGCGTCAAGATCGAAGATCGCTGTCACCGCACGTGATTGACGATCGACAACCCCGGTGGAAGCTCTGAAACGCGCGTTCAAAACACTGCTATCGCCGACAAACCGATAATTCTGGCCCGCGACAAGATTGCCCGCCAATACTGGCGGCAGACCGACCCGGATTTCGAGGGCATCACTTTCAATAATATCGATCAGCGCAGCCCCCGGGGCGGCAATAGCGCCTTCGTCTGCTCGGCGGGCTGTCACAACCGCACCAAACGGGGCGGTGATAATCGACAGGTCCAGCTGCACTCTTAAGGCGTCTGCCGCCGCAGCAGCCGCATTTTGTTGTGCACGGGCCGCCCGCGTCGACGTGCGCACCTCATCAAACCTTTGTTGGGATATATGACCCCGCGCCAGCAATTGTGCCTGGCGCTCTTCTGTCCCCAAAGCAAGCGCCGTGCGGGCAGCGGTCTCTGCAGTTTGCGCGTCAGCGGCGGCAATCTGAGCCTCAACCGCTCGTGTATCGAGACGCGCCAGAATCTGCCCCGCAATGACGCGGTCGCCCACATCGACTTCGACCGTTTCGATTCGACCGCCACGCTCAAAACCGAGCGCGCTTTCCCTGCGCGCGGAAACCAGTCCCGGAAACATTTCTTCTATCGAGGCGGCGGGCGAATAGTTCGCCTCGATGGTCGATACCGGGATAGGCAGTGGCGGTGCACTCTGAAAGGTTGCTTCTGCACGTAGCGTTGAAACACCAAAAACGAGAATGGCGATGAGCAGTGAAGCGAAAGCCACTGCTGAGCCCGCTCCCATACGACGACCAAAAACTGACATGCCCAATCCTCATTCATTTTCTCGAAGCAGACGATGAGCCCTCAAACAGGTCTCAACACGCCTGATTCAATACCGTGAACAGGATGTAGCAAATCTAATGCCGTTTGGAAAGTAAACGGTGTTTACATAATTTGCATTGCAGGTATGCGTTATTTCATAAGGCCCCGAAGAATGGCCTCGACATGGAAATTTACCGTCGCTTCTTCGGTTACGTGTTCGGAGCCGGGCATACCGCTGGGGAAGTCTTCCAGACTAACAATCAGCATCGTCATGCCATGCAGGCTGGCCCATACACTTTTGGAAGCCACATAGGGGTCCATCTTGCGGAACACGCCTTCGCCCATGCCCTTTTCAATCATCGTCACGAGCTTCTCTTCCGCCGTGAAGGATTTTTCGCTCTCCTCATGGATATGGGGAGGCGCTTCGCGGGACGCGACCGAAAAAGCCATCATGTAGTGATTGGGCTCTTCGAGACCGATCTCGATATAGGCGCGAATACAACGCTCACAGAGAGCCGATGTTTCACCCCCCTCCATCATCGCCGCATTGATTCGCGCCAGCAAACGCTCAAAGAACAGATCACGGATGGAGGTAAACAACGCATCCTTGGAATCAAAATACTTGTAAATTGCAGCTGGCGAGTAATCGATCGCCTCGGCCAGGCGGCGCATTGAGATACCTTGTTCACCATCGGTCTTGAAGATCGCCTCAGCCGCGTCAATGATCGCTTCACGAACCTTACGGCGCCGGCGGTCGGCGGGCGTATCTTCTTCGATAGGAATCTCTACACTCATGGCTTAATTACCCCTGCAACCCATCTGGTTGATACCCTTATGCTACAGATATAGCGATCCATCACTACATTGGTCAAAGTTACATTCTTCGAAAGGACATCCGATATCATAATGAGTGACACCCTCTCCTTCGAAACGCCCGCCCCTGGCGAACGCCTCAGTCCCTGCCACAAGAATGACGAGACGCTGGCATTGTTGACTCGGCGGCGCTCCACCGCCGCAATTGGTTTGAGTGAACCCGGACCGGATGCCACTCAGATCAAGCATTTATTGCAAATTGCAGGGCGCGTTCCTGATCACGGCAAACTGTCTCCCTGGCGTTTCATTCTCTTTGATGGCGAAGAGCGGCAAAGCTTCGGGAATATTCTCGGCAAGATATTCGCCGCAACCAACGCCGATGTGACTGCAGAGCAAATACGCCTGGAGCAAAATCGCTTCCTCCGGGCGCCACTGATTATAACCGTCATCTCGACAGTGTTGGAGAAGCACAAAATCCCGGTGTGGGAGCAGGAATTATCCGCCGGCGCCGTTTGTCAGAATTTGTTGATTGCGGCTTCAGCGATGGGCTTTGGCGCACAATGGCTCACCGAATGGTACGCCTACGATCCAGACGTCAAGGACTTGCTCGGCTTGCGCTCCGGCGAGCGTGTTGCCGGCTTTATTTATATCGGGACAGCCGATGAGCAGCCGGTAGAGCGCGCGCGCCCTCGACCGGATGTTGGAAGATGGCGGGGTTAATAGCCATCAAGGCGCCGTTGGGCTCGCATCACTAACCAATTCATGACAAAATTCGCATGTTTTAGACACACTTAATCTCATGGAAAGATAGCGACAATGGTTCGACAAGGTCCGCGTCAGAGAACGGTAAATTTGTGAGTTTTGTTTAAGTCACAAGACATGCCCTGCGCATAATTGCCATGACATCATGCCCTCATACCGAATGATCCAACAGGGGTCGTCGGCGGTTAGACAGCAAAGAGGGACCAAATCATGATCAAACAATTTATCGCCACAGCCGCATTCGTCACATTCGCGACCGCCGCTGCAAATGCCACTCCAACACGCACCTATGACATCCGGGATGTCGATGTGTCTTACACAGCCAGTGACCTTCTCAGTGAAACACGGATCGCGGAAATTCGGGCCGACATTGCCCTGGCAGCGGTCGCTGCTTGTCCTGTAGATGTTGTCCAGACAGCACGTTCACTCGTGCAAACGCGCGAATGTCGTGCAGCAGCGCTTGAAGCTGCCAATGCAGATCTCGATGCCCGCATCGCCCGCGCATCGATGCTTGCATCACGCTGATCAGCACATCAAACAGCAACACGCCAACACCAAAAAGGACGGGCTTCGTATTAGAAGTTCGTCCTTTTTTGTTCGCAACACCCAACCTTAGCCGCGACCGCGATACCCCGACACGTCCTGCTCGGGAATCCAAATGCCCTTCGGCGGCTCGCCGGTCGAGAAAAACACATCGATCGGAATGCCACCGCGCGGATACCAATAGCCGCCAATCCGCAGCCAGGCCGGGTTCAGCTCTTTCACCAGGCGCTGGCCGATCATCGTCGTACAGGCCTCGTGAAACGCCCCGTGATTACGATACGATCCCAAAAATAGCTTCAATGATTTCGATTCAACGATCCAGTCATTGGGAATGTAGTCGATCACCAGATGGGCAAAGTCCGGCGCCCCCGTCACTGGACACAAAGAGGTGAACTCCGGACAGGCAAAGCGAATCATATAGGGCGCATCGCAGGGATTGGCGACGCGCTCCAGCTGGGCCTCTTCGGGCGAAGTGGGCAGAGCGGATGTCGCACCCAACTGGCCCAGATTATCGTAGCGTTTATCGGTCATGGCGCTCTAGATATTCACCTCATTGGGAACCGGCAAGTTAGTTCGTGAGAAGACTCTGCGAATAGCAAAACTGGACATCAAACGCGCCACCCCCGGCAAGCTGGATAAAACCTCGCGGTGGATACGTTCATAATCATTCGCATCGCGCACCAAAACGCGCACCAGATAATCCGCCTCACCACTCATCAGATAACATTCCATCACTTCGGGAACAGCCTGAACAGCCGCCTCAAAATGCTGCAGCGTATCGTGCTTTTGATTATCCAGCGTGACCGTCACGTAAACGGTAATGCCCCGGCCCAAAGCCGCTTCTGACAGGATCGCCACATACCGATCCACAATGCCGCTGCTTTCCAGCGTCTTGACGCGCCGGTGACAGGCCGACGGGGACAAGCCAACACGCTCGGCCAACTCCGCATTGGTCAACCGGCCATTGTCCTGAAGCTCGGTCAGAATGGAAACATCAACACTATCAAGCAACACGAGGGAAACTCCCGGAAAAATATGAGATTGCCGCAGATTATTCTGGATACCCGGCAATCGGTGATATATACAGCGCCGCAATCGGCTTTGGGCGGGATATACATCACCAACCAAATCGAAACCAGACAATTATATTCGACTCAAATAGCGGTGCCGCGAATTTATTGCCGCCGCCAGACAGGATTACGGGAGAAGACATGCGCATCGGTGTCCCAACAGAGATCAAAGTCCACGAATATCGCGTCGGCTTGACGCCCAACAGCGTCGCCGAATTGGTTCGCGCCGGCCACGACGTGGTTGTTCAGGCCGGTGCCGGCCTTGGCATCGGCTGCACTGACGACGATTATGTCGGTGCTGGCGCATCTATCCTGCCGACGGCTCAGGCCGTCTTTGAAGACGCGGAGATGATCGTCAAGGTGAAGGAGCCACAACCGTCCGAAACGGCAATGCTCAAGCCGCACCACACGCTCTACACATATCTCCACCTGGCCGCAGATCCGGTGCAGGCCCAGGCCCTGCGCGATTCAGGCTGTACCGCCATCGCCTACGAAACTGTCACCGATGATGATGGCCGCCTGCCTCTGCTCACACCGATGAGCCAGGTCGCTGGCCGCATGTCCGTGTCTGTTGCTGCGCAATGTCTGCAAAAGGCTGAAGGCGGACGAGGCCTGATGCTTGGCGGCGTGCCGGGCGTTCTGCCAGCCAAAGTCGTCATCATTGGCGGCGGTGTCGCCGGGACTCATGCCGCCGAGATGGCCATCGGTGCCCGCGCTGACGTCACCGTCTTCGATCGCTCCAACAAGCGTCTGGCCGAGCTCGACGAGCAGTTTGCAGGCGCGGTAAAGACTGCTTACTCCACACGCGCAGCGCTTGATGCCGCTGTGCGTGAAGCGGATGTGGTTATCGGTGCAGTGCTCATCCCGGGCGCGGCGGCTCCGAAACTCGTTTCCCGCGCAATGCTGTCGGAAATGCGTGATGGTGCGGTTCTCGTCGATATCGCCATCGACCAGGGCGGTTGTTTCGAGACCTCCAAAGCCACCACCCACGACGAGCCAACCTTCATCATCGACAAGGTCGTGCATTACTGCGTCGCCAATATGCCGGGTGCGTATTCACGCACATCGGCGTTTGCGCTGAACAATGCGACGCTGCCATTTGCCCTGGCGATCGCCAATAAGGGCACACAGCGCGCGCTCAATGATGATGCGCATCTGGCCCGCGGCCTGAATGTTGCCGAAGGCGAAATTTGTTACGCGCCAGTGGCTGCTGATCTCGACATGCCATTCCAGAAGCCAAGCTGGCTGACCTCGA
>Ga0315338_1002198_pt1 | contig 20274 bp, 20 predicted proteins | sample ASW8metaG_FD_204518 | JGI IMG/M metagenome (GOLD analysis project Ga0315338, IMG submission 204518) | Ammonia-oxidizing marine archaeal communities from Monterey Bay, California, United States - ASW #8 | ecosystem: Environmental > Aquatic > Marine > Coastal | place: USA: California | collected... | reverse complement strand
GCTCTCGATATCTCCAGCCTGCCGGGTAAGCTTGCTGATTGTCAGTCAAAGGATCCGGCGATCTCCGAGCTGTTCCTGGTGGAGGGTGACAGTGCGGGCGGATCAGCCAAGCAGGGCCGCGATCGCCATAATCAGGCGGTTTTGCCGCTCCGCGGTAAAATCCTCAATGTGGAGCGCGCCCGGTTTGATCGGATGCTCTCCTCCACCGAAATCGGCACCATGATTACGGCCATGGGGACGGGCATCGGACCGGAAGAATTCAACATCGAAAAAGCCCGGTACCATAAAATTATCATTATGACCGACGCTGATGTCGATGGATCCCATATCCGGACACTTTTGCTCACCTTCTTCTACCGACAAATGCCAGAGCTTATCGAAAAAGGCTATCTCTATATTGCGCAACCACCGCTTTACAAAGCGGCACGCGGAAAATCCTCGGTTTATCTCAAAGATCAGCAAGCCATGGATGATTACCTGATTGAGCAAGGGACCGAAGATGTCGTGTTGGAGCTCGCATCTGGTGAACAGCGCAGAGGCACCGATTTACTGGAATTGATCTCCCGTGCCCGACAGGCCCGTGATTTGATCGATGCCATTGCCCGTGTTCAGAACCGGGCCGTAGTTGAACAGGTAGCCATTGCCGGAGCCCTCAGTGATGAGGTCCTTGGCGATAGCGTTCGCGGTCCCGAAGCGGCCAATTTTGTCGCCAAGCGGCTGGACGCAATATCGTCGGAGACAGAGCGGGGATGGATTGGCGAAATATTGCCTGATTTCAGTCTGAAATTCAGCCGCGAAGTTCGCGGTGTCACCGAAGTACAGCTTGTGGACAGCAACCTGATCCATTCCGCTGAAGCCCGACAACTGGATAACATGAAGGAAGAACTGGCGGCGATTTACACCGATGCGTCGACTTTTATCCATAAGGACAAGCGCCAGAAGATTAATTCTCCTCTGGAGCTGATGGACGCAATTCTGACCCTTGGACTGCGTGGCCTTACCAGGCAACGATATAAAGGCCTTGGCGAAATGAATCCTGATCAGCTTTGGGAAACAACCCTCGATCACGAAGCGCGAACCTTGCTGCAAGTAAGGGTCAATCACGGCGACGAAGCGGATGAGATTTTCTCGACCCTAATGGGGGATGTGGTAGAACCACGACGCAACTTTATCCAGGATAATGCCCTGAAAGTCAGCTTTTTGGACGTATAGGTATGTTTGGCGCACCAGGCATAAAATCTCATTTTTGCCGCAAAGGGAGGGCATAGTCGTCTCGAAATATGGGGTTTTCTTTGAAAAGGCATAAATACCGAGACTGCTTATGAAAAAAGCATCAAAAGGATCTGGCAGACGTTCGAGCCTAACGGCACCGGGCCAGTCAACCTATCCACAGCGAGGGAAACGGAAACCGGCGAAAAAGACGGCCGCACGGTCCAATTCCGCGCGCACGGCCAAGAAATCGACAAAACCCCGCAAAGCTCCCCCGAAACAGGCTCAACGTGGCTGGACAGGGACTTTTGTCAACTGGGGTGGAACCGCCGTTCTTTGGGGTGTGCTGGTTGTCGGGCTCGTTCTTGGCTATTTCGCCTATACCCTTCCAGACATTTCCGGCATCGGCGTGATCGAAAAACGTCCGTCTATGGTGTTGCAAACCGCGGATGGCAAGCGGTTTACCACATATGGCGATCTTTATGGCGAAATGTTGCCGATCGAAAATATCCCGGACGTGATGAAGCAGGCGGTTCTGGCAACAGAAGATAGCCATTTCTATGATCATTTCGGCATCAATCCGCTGAGTTTAACCCGCGCCGCCTGGCGCAATTATCAGGCGGGCAAGGTCGTCGAGGGTGGTAGCACGATCACGCAGCAACTGGCGAAAAATCTGTTTTTGACGCCGGAGCGTACCTTTTCCCGAAAAATGCGGGAGCTTCTGCTCGCCTTCTATCTGGAAACCGAATATACGAAGGATGAAATTCTCGCGCTTTATCTCAATCGCATGTATTTCGGCTCTGGCACCTATGGGATAGATGCAGCAGCGAGGAAATATTTCGCAAAATCCGCGACCGGTCTCAGCACTGCCGAAGCGGCCATGCTGGCCGGATTGTTAAAAGGCCCTACCTATTACGCACCGACATTAAGCCTGAAGCGAGCACAAGACCGTGCCAGCATTGTTGTTGGCCGGATGGTCGCGGAAGACTATCTTTCAGAAAAAGAAGCCGACGCCATCTTGAAAACCCCCGCCGATCTTCGCCACGCCGGGAAGGGCTTTCGGAATGTCCGTTATTATTCTGATTGGGTTGTCAGCGAAGTTCAGTCCTATCTCGGTCGCACGGATAAAGATCTGATCGTGACCACAACCCTTGATCTGGACATGCAGCTTGATGCGGAACAGGCACTGGAGGCACGGCTGATTGTCGACAGCAAGACCAAGGAAGTTGGGCAGGGTGCCTTCGTGGCCATGACACCGGGCGGCGCTGTCCGCGCCATGGTTGGAGGGCGCAGTTATTCGGAATCTGTTTTTAACCGGGCGACAATTGCCCGACGCCAACCCGGCTCCGTTTTCAAAACTATCGTGTATCTTGCGGGCTTTGAGCAGGGCCTTGCGCCCGATGACATGTTTAACGATGGCCCCGTCAATATTGACGGTTGGACGCCCCGCAATTACACGAAAAAGTATAACGGGGATATGAGCCTGCGCGAGGCCTACGCCCGATCCATCAATACGGTTGCGATTAAATTGACGGAAACCATTGGCCGGGACAAGGTCGCCGACATGGCCAGCAATCTTGGCCTTTCGGGTAATTTCCCACTGCATCCGTCTATTTCCTTAGGCACCAACGAAGTCTCGCTGCTTGAAATGACGACGGCGCATGCCATCATTGCCAACGGCGGCACACGGGTTTTGCCATATGGCGTTCTTGAAATCAGGGAAAAAGGCGGAGATGTTCTTTATACCCGCCAGTCCTCCGGCCAGGGACGAATTTTGAGCGCCGGTACCGTCAATAAAATGCAGGATGTCATGACGGCTGCCATAAAATGGGGTACCGGCAAAGCGGCGAACCCGGGGTTTGCCGCCGCTGGTAAAACCGGCACCAGTCAGGATTACCGCGACGCCTGGTTTATTGGCTTCACACCTGACCTTGTTGCCGGCGTCTGGTATGGCAATGATGACGGGTCAACGACAAAGCGCGTGAGTGGCAGCAACCTACCCGCTGTTGCCTGGCGCGATTTCATCCAGCATACGAGTAGGACGCAAGCCATTGCCTTCGCCGAAGTCAAGGATGAGGCGGATACGGACAGTCTCTGGCAAAAGATTGTTCGGTCTTTCTCTGGAAAAACCACGACTCAAACCGGAGACGCTCGCGTTAGCAGAAAGCCCAGTGGCACTTCCTACGACTATATGGATAAGACAACGGAGAAACCTTAAGCAGATGCGTGGCGAGAGGTTGCCCAAAAGACCAGCGCCGACAAACAGCCCATAAGGGCGATGGCGGAAACCATCACCATTTGCGTTTCGTCATAAATCACCGCCATCAAATACCCCAGTAGCGCCGCAAATCCGAGCATCAAAAATCCCATTAATGCCGCGGCTGCGCCCGCTTTTTCCGGAAATGGCGCCATGGCGCCCGCTTGTGATTGCGGCAGAACAATCCCGAGACCCATAACGTAAATTATCATGGGACCAACAACGGCGGCGACATGATCAACGCTGATGAGTGCCAACATCAGCATCAGAAATCCACCGCCTGCGGATACGAGGGTTCCCATTTTTAACGCGAAAACCAATCCGCCCTTATTTGTGAGGACAGGTCCGACAACCGTCCCCGTCATAAAGCCTAGGACCGTCATACCAAAGAAATAGCCAAAATTATCAGCGGCAACGCCCAGAAACTCTATCAAAACCAGAGGGGAGCCGGAAATGAAAGCGAACAGTCCTGCAAAACAGAAGCCTCCTGCCAGCGCGAAAGACATAAATTCACGGTGGCGGAGAAGGGCGCTGTAATTTCGGAGGATATGACGGGGATGAAGCGCATTTTTATCTTTGGCCTGATGAGATTCATCGATCAAAAAAACAACAACAGCCATAACAACAAGACCCACCGTCCCCAAAAACAGGAAAATGGCGTGCCAGCCGTAAATAATTGCGAGATATCCGCCGATAACCGGCGCAATTGCAGGAGCCAGCCCCATAATTGTTCCCATCCGGGAAAGCTGCTTCGCGGCCTGCTCCCGCGCAAAAAGATCCCGGACCATGGCTCTTGGAATAACAATGGCGGCACACACACCGAGCGCCTGTAAAAACCGGAACAGGATCAGCTCGTCAATCGTCACAGCGATTAGGCATCCATAGCAAGCGACCGCATAGAGCAGCAATCCCACCACCAAAACCGGCTTGCGGCCATAGCGATCAGCAAGCGGTCCGTAAAATAGCTGGCAAGCCGCAATACCAAAGGTGAACACACTCAATGTTAGTTGGACGTCCGCAACCGATGCGTTGAAAACTTCCGCCAACAGCGGAAATGTCGGCAAATACATGTCGGTCGATAACGGTCCAAGCGCCACCGCTGCCGACAGGAACAGGGTATAGGAAATCGATTTGGGCGAGAGACGGGTCATTGGGAGCATCCGGATAGGCGTGGGTTATAACCTCATACGCTCTTGTCGGCGCCGGCGCCATATTTATGTATCTCTGAGCCGTTTTCTTTAAGCCAGGCTTTCGCTGGCTTTACGTCGGGATGCAATTCACCTACCACTGACCAGAAGGCCGCTGAATGGTTCATATGACGAAGATGGGCAACTTCATGAGCAATCACATAATTCATCACGGTCTCGGGCATCATTATAAGGCGCCATGAAAAATTCAATCGCCCAGTGGACGAACAGCTCCCCCACCGGGTTTTCTGGTCACGTACTGTAATCCCCTTGAAATCCAACTCAAGCATATCAGCATAGTTTTGCGCGCGCGGGGCGATCTCGCTTTTCGCGTGCTTTCGCAGCCAGTCATCTATTCGTCTTGGCAAATGTTCCGGCTTGCCCGCCACATACAGCATGTTCTTGGCTTGCCAGACAACACCGCGCCGTTCAGGCGCATGGCAAATTTGATGTGGCACTCCCATGACAGGGACTGTCGCACCATCAAGAAATGGAACGGGCAGGGGAATATTTCGAATTTTCTGCCCTATCCACGGAAGTTCCTGTTTCAGAAACGCAAGGCCGGATTTTAAGACAGCGCGGGCCGGCAGAACAAGAATAACTGTTCCGGACCGTTCAATGCGCAGCTTCATCCGGGACGCACGCGATTTACGCTGAATTTCAATCGGAATACGGCGGTCCCCAAACTCAATGTAGGGATCAGAGCTTGTGATGAGGTGAGCGGTGGCGGGGCCACTATTCACCATTTTCTTCCGGCCAGTCCACAATATGGTCTTCCAAATCACCTGCTTTTCGTTCGGAAATAGCCCGTCCACGGACGGAGATGCCCGCCTGGTGCACTGTTTCCGGATCTTCCGAGAGCAGCGGATGCCACCAGCGGAGCGGTTTCCCTTCGGAGAGTAAACGATAGGCGCAGGTTTTTGGCATCCAGCGAAGCGTCGGGACAATTTCGGGGGTCATGGTGATGCAGTCAGGAACCAACACCGACCTTTCCGGGTACTTGGTACAGCGGCAAGTTCCCATATCCAGAAGGCGACAGGCCACATCAGTATAGGCAAGCTCCAACGTGTCTTCGTCTTCAAGCTTGAGCAGACAGCATTTCCCGCAGCCATCACAGAGGGATTCCCACTGTGTCCTGTTCATGTCTTCAAGCGCAACGGTCTCCCAAAAGGGTGCGTCGGTCGTCTTCAGGTTTTCCTTGCTCAGAGTCAGGCTTTCTTTTTTGCAGGTTTTTTGGCCGCAGTTACCTTCGCAGGAGTTGCCGCCTTCGCCCGCGGTACTTTAGAGGCCGCAGGCTTGGTCTCCAAGGGTTTTTTCACCGGACTTGGTTTTGCCGTCGTGGCTTTTTTTGCGCTGGCCTTTTTGGATGTCTTTGCTTTAGCAGGCGTCTTTGTTTCGACAGCTTTAAGCTTTGGCTTGGCCATTTGTTTCGGTGCAGACTTTTTTGCGATAGTCCGTTTTTTGGGCGTGCGCGCCTCTACGTCCAAAGTTGGCACCAGTGAAAGCTGCCGTTCCGCCTGCGGCTCGTAGGTGCGGATAAATTTGGAAATGCGCGGCGCGATTTCACTATTGAAACGGCGACCATTAAAGACGCCATAGTGACCAACGCCTTCTTGCTCATAATGCGCTTTCATGGATTGTGGTAGGTTTGAGCAAATATCATGGGCCGCAACCGTCTGGCCGATGCCGGAAATATCGTCGAGCTCACCTTCAACTGTCATCAGGGCTGTTTTTGTAATGGCGGCGGTATTTACAGGCCGGTCGCCGCGATACATCATCTCGCCTTTTGCAAGCGCCTGCTTTTGGAAAACTGTTTCGATGGTCTGCAAATAATACTCGGCCGTTAGATCCATCACCGCATTGTATTCTGCGTAAAATGCACGGTGCTTGTCGGCGCTATCGCCATCCCCCTGAACCAGATGGTCAAACTGGTTCATATGGGCTTCCATATGGCGATCGAAATTCATGCTCATGAAGCCGCCGAGCTGCAGAAAGCCTGGATAAACCTGACGAAACGCGCCGGGGTAGACAACAGGAACATACTGGATAACGGTCCGTTCAAACCATTCAAGCGAATGGTCCATCGCCAATTTACAAGGCGCCGTTGGATGGCGGCGCGTGTCGATGGGGCTGCCCATCAATGTCATGGAAAGCGGTAAATTGGGGCTGTTATCCTCGGACATCAAGGCTACTGCGGCTGTTACTGGCACGCCCGGCTGACAGACGGCCATGATATGAGTGTTCGGGCCCAGAAAATTGAGAAAGTCTCGTACATAGTCGATATAGTCATCCAGATCGAACTTGCCGTCGATCAAGGGCACGCTTGAGGCGTCTCTCCAGTCCGTAATATAAACATCGTGATTTTGGATCATGGTTTCGACTGTGCCGCGCAGAAGGGTCGCAAAATGGCCCGACATCGGTGCAACAATCAGAACTTTTGGGTCCTTGCGTTTAGTATCCCGTTCAAAATGCTTGAGTTGACCGAATGTCTTGCGGAAGACAATTTTCTCCGTAACGGCAACCCGCGTTCCATCAATCTCCGTCTGGTCAATTCCGAACTCCGGTTTCCCATGGTACTGGGTCGTTTCGGCAAAAAGCTCATATACCGCGGCGAGCGTCTGGGCCTGCGGCGTCCCCGAAAAAGGGTTAAAGGGGCTTCTTAACATTTGCGATTGAAACTGTGCACCGGTCCGAACCGGTGAAAGGGCCATCCTTTGGAATTCATTGAACTGATAAAGCAACGTTGTTCTCCTGCCTAAAATGACGCAACCACAGACCCCATAACGATGATTCGTTACGCTGCACTGCAACATAATACACAAAACTTGCGATATTGTTAGCGAAATCTGAAACTTTACTGTCAATTCAGCCATAACATCTTCATAATTTCGCCCAATATTGGATGAAAACGACTTCAGGACAGTGGAATGAAATTCTGGTTAGCCATGCTATTCGCGATCGCATTTACTGCTGCGCCGGTATCCGCACAGTCTCTTTTTGGCGGTGATGAAGTGTTTATCTCCGCCAAAAATGGAGATTCTGTGGCCGTTGAGAAATATCTTCTGGAAGGGAATAACCCGAATGCCCGAGACGGAAAGAAAGTTCCGCTTCTACTTCATGCGGCGGCGTCTGACGCGATAAAAACAGTCTTGGTACTGATCAAGCACGGAGCACAACTGGACCTTACGGATACTCTTGGAAATACCGCCCTTCTTCAGGCCGCAGCTTATGGCGCCAATGAGGCCGCTGTTATTCTTCTCGAAAAAGGCGCGAAGATAGACTTGGAAAATCGTCAGGGGGAGACAGCACTGATCAAAGCGGCGCAAAGTGGTCAACTTGCTGTTGTTGAAACGCTGTTAGTCGGCGGGGCAAACGCTAATATCTCTGACTTTACCGGGCGAACGGCTCTGGATCATGCGACCCAGAACCGGCATCGGGATGTCGCCAAGCGATTGGAGCAAGGCTCATAGCGTCCAGCTTTAGCGAGCCTCTGCAGCACTTAACGCTGCTTTCAGGCCGTCTGACTGGGGGTTGTTGACGGACCGAAGCAGCACAATTTCATTTGAGTTCACTGCCTTGCTATAATAAAGCTCATTCCAGGCGGGCTTGACGGCCAGAACGGACCCTTCAACAGAGGCACCAATAAACAATCCCTTCGCATTTGCAAAAGAGAAGACGTCAACGTTCAAATTTGTTGTTGTCGAAGCCCCGAGGGTCGTACCAATCGGGCCAACGGCGGCACTAAGGTCTCCGCCGAGTTTCACTTGGTTATTGATGATGGCTCTCAAGCCTTTTTCGGTCATGATCACCAGAACAAGTTCTTTTGCCTGGGCGCCAAACTGCAAGCCAATGCTGCCTTGTCCCATTGTATAGAAAGAAGGCGCGCTCCATTCATTATTCTCATTCCGGCTTAAAAGCACACCGCTACCCCCGGCGCCACCAATAAAAAACCCGGCTTTGAGAACTTGCGGAAAAACGACAACGCCCTTTGCAACGGCCAATAGCTTGCGAAATTGCTCCATGTCCGGGCTTTTCGCTAGGTCATTAACGGTGAACGTAGCCCGGTCCACCAGCTGATTCTGGTCCGCGCCAGCAACTGCCAACTGGCCTGTTCCCAAGAGCAGAGCGCTGGCGCCCAGAAGGGAGATAAAAGTTCTTCGAACTTTATTGATCGTATCCTGCATATCTTTATCCTTTATGACCTGTCCATTGGGACCGCGATACATGTATAAATAGGGTAGAAATCATGGCTTTAATATGTCGATTGTTTATGTGGATTGAAAGACATATTCATCCGGTGCCGGGTTAAGGGGTTAGAAATGTCAGATAAGCGCGTGGACCGCGGTACAGACGCCATTATTGACAGCGCAAATGGCATGCGGCTGCAAACACTTGTCTACATTCGCTGGATGGCGGTTTTAGGGCAGGCGCTAACGGTTTTTTCTGTCCATTTCGGATTTGGCTATGATTTACAACTCGCGCCTATTGCCGCCCTCATCTGCGCCAGCGCCGTTCTCAATATTTTGGTCAGTATTAGCCAAAAAACGACTGTCCGTCTGACAGATCGAGGGGCAATCCTCTATCTTTTCTATGATATTTTGCAGTTAGCGGGGCTTCTTTATTTCACAGGCGGGCTGGAAAATCCATTTTCGATACTGTTTCTGGTGCCTGTCACCATTTCAGCCACGAATTTATCCAGAGGCGGAACGTTTTTTCTGGGGTTTACCTCTTTGGTCTGCATCTCGCTGCTGGCGGTTATTCATGAGCGTTTGCCGCTCCCGCCCGGAAGCCTCTCAATTTCCGACACCTATGTTCTTGCAATCTGGTCGGCGCTCGTGCTGGGGACACTATTTCTATCTGGATATGCCTGGCTCATTGCTGCAGATGCCCGAAAAATGGCCGATGCCCTAACCATTGCCCGCTATGAACTGGCGCGCGAGCAACAACTATCCGCCGTTGGCGGCATTGCCGCCGCTGCCGCCCATGAACTCGGCACTCCCCTTAATACCATCTTACTCGTCTCGCAGGAGTTGGCACAGGAGCTGCCGAAAAACAGCGCCTTTGCTGAGGATGCCGCCCTGCTCGAAAATCAGGCCAAGAAATGCGCGGAAGTTCTGGCTCAGCTTTCCAAGCGTCCCGATACTGAACGGTTTTTGCAGGACGGAGCCCATCATAACTATCTCAGCCTGGATAGCCTGTTTTCGCTGATTGCCGACAAATATGAAGAGAAGGGCGCCGATATTATCATCGACGCTCACGGCGACGCGGCAACGCGACCCATGCTTTTTTCAACACCCGAGCTTCTCCATGGTCTTGGTAATCTGGTTAGCAATGCCGCAGAATTCGCGACGTCGAAAGTCAGCATAGATCTTTACTGGGATGATAAACAGGTAACCGCGAAAATCCATGACGATGGCCCCGGTTTCTCCCACGAGATTCTCGACCGGCTTGGGGAACCTTATACCTCGAGCCGTCGCGGCAAGGGGGGAATGGGACTTGGGGTTTTCATTGCCGACATGTTGATCAAGCGATCCGGCGGAATATTATCCTTTCACAATGCCCTCACGGGCGGAGCGACAGCGGAGATCAAATGGGCTCGGCGCACGCTTGAAAAAACCGACCCTTTCAGCTAGGGTCACTTCACCTGATATATTTCGCTTTGTACGGGAACATGGACAGCAAACCACTTCTGATAGTTGATGATGACGAGATTTTTCTGAACCGGCTCGGCCGATCTTTGGAACGTCATGGCTTTATGCCGTCTTTGGCCAATAGCGTGTCGGACGGTAAAAGACTGGCTGCGGAAATAATTCCCGATTATGCCGTTGTTGATCTTCGATTGCAGGATGGAAATGGCCTGGAGGTTGTCGACGCAATCCATAAGGTCAACGAGGATGCACATATTGTCATGCTGACGGGATACGGCAATATTGCGTCTGCCGTGGCGGCGGTAAAGGCGGGTGCGATTGACTATCTCGCGAAACCCGCCAATGTCGAGGATATCGTGAATGCCCTGTTGGCCAACAGGGATGCCAAACCAACGCCGCCGGAAAACCCCATGTCTGCCGATCGAGTGCGATGGGAGCATATCCAGCGCGTCTACGAGCTTTGTGATCACAATGTGTCGGAAACGGCACGGCGGCTGAATATGCATCGCCGTACCTTGCAGCGCATTATGGCCAAACGGTCACCTCAATAGTTTCGATGGACCAATCTCCGCCCAAACCCTCCCTCATCTGCGGCGACGCAGTCCGGGAGTTAGCGAAAATACCGTCCGAAAGCATTGATCTGATCGCTGCTGACCCGCCTTATAACCTGGGGAAAAACTACGGTAATAATGTCGATCAGAAGGACCGCACCGCTTACCACAACTTCACCGCCAGCTGGATGGGCGAGGCCTTTCGTGTCTTAAAGCCTGGCGGATCCATCTATTGCTTTATGGGAGTCAAGTTTATCGCTCGTCTGTATGTGCTTATGGAAGAGGAAATGGGCCTGACGCCACAAGGGTGGATTACCTGGCATTACACACAAGGAATGGGTCGCAAACTCGGCTTTTCCCCCCGTCATGAGGATATTCTTTGGTTTTCGAAGGGCGAGAACCCCACCTTTAATCTTGATGACGTACGGGTTCCGCAAAAATACTACCGCAAGCGCAATAATATGGCAGGCGCCAATCCGGGCGATGTCTGGCAGTTTAGCCATGTGCATTACTGTGCGGCCGAACGCCTGCCGCATCCGACCCAAAAGCCCGAAGCCCTGCTGGAACGTATTATCATGGCTTCCTCCAACCCCGGCGATACGGTGCTTGATCCTTTTTTGGGGAGCGGAACCACCGCCCGCGTCGCCGAGGCACTTGGGAGGGAAGCGATGGGAATAGAAATCAACCCCGATTATATCGATATGGCGAGAGCCAGGCTGGCGGAACCATTTGAAGGCTTCGACAGTATAGATCCCAGGCGGGAGCGGGCATCGCGCGACCTTCCCAAAGCGACAGCGGAAAGCTGATCCCGGCAGTTCATGCGCATTCTTTTTCTACATAACAATTTTCCGGCGCAATACCGCCATGTGGCACGCGAACTGGCGGCCAAAAAAGGCAACAAAGTCGTCTTCGCTTCCCATCATGTGAACGGAAAAATACCTGGTGTCCTGAACGCTCAATATAAACCGCATCGCGACGGCAAAGCGGAAACCCACCATTACCTCCGACCGCTGGAAACGGCGGTGATCAATGGCCAGTCGGTCTTTCGCCTCTGTCTCGAGCTTAAAAAGAAAGGGTTCGAGCCCGATATCATCTGCTCGCATTCTGGATGGGGAAATGGTCTTTATGCGAAAGATGCTTTCCCCAAGGCGAAACTCCTGAGTTATTTCGAATGGTATTATCATGCTCACGGATCCGACGCGGATTTTCTGGAGCCTGCTAAAATTGGTTTTGACGATGAAGGGCGCATTCGCACCAAAAACACGCCGTTGCTAATGGATCTGGCCGCCTGCGACTGGGGCCAGACACCAACAAATTTCCAGCTAAGCCAGATTCCACCTGTATTTCATTCGAAAATTTCGGTCTTGCATGATGGCGTCGATACAAATTTCTTTAAACCAAGCCCCAATGTATCCCGAAAAATTGGCAATCTCGATTTATCAAACGCGATGGAAATTCTTACCTATGCCACACGGGGGATGGAGCCTTACCGCGGGTTCCCGGAATTTATGCGTGCTGCCGCGATCCTGATGAAAGCGCGCCCAAACCTGCATGTGGTGGTGGTCGGTGAAGACCGCGTTGCGTATGGCAAAAAGCTTCCGAAAGACGAGGGATGGGGCAAACGAATGGTGGAGGAGTTGAACCCAGACCCAGAACGACTGCATTTTACGGGTCCATTACCTTACGGGGACTATTTGAAGGTCCTGCAGTTTTCGACGGTCCAGGCATATCTCACAGTTCCTTTTGTTCTTAGCTGGTCGCTAATTGAAAGCCTGGCGTGCGGTGCGCTAATGGTTGCCTCCGATACCGATCCGGTGCGCGAAGTGATAACCCATGAAGATAATGGTTTTTTGGCTGATTTCTTTGATATTGAGGCCTTCGCAGCGCAAATCGAATATGTCCTTGATAATACGGAAGACCTTCAACACATTCGGGAAAGCGCCCGGCAAACGGTTCTTGAGCACTATGCCCATAAAGACCTGTTGCCAAGGCAGTTGAAATTGATTGAGGATATCGCCGACGGAGCTATTCCGCCTTCGGAAAAGCCGCGATTTGAAGCCTACTGACACTCCGCAATTGCGGGGAACGCCGGATTATACTATTACGATCATGGAACTTCTTTTCTGCGTGAGGCTTTTTTGGATCCGTTAGAGTATTTTAACCGCGAACTGGACGACCATGCCGCCGTTCTGGCGAAAACCCATGCCACAATGGCAGGGCCTTTCACCGAAATGCTGGAGCTATGGAAAACCGCCATCGAAAGCGGCCACAAAATCCTGTTTTTTGGCAATGGTGGCAGTGCAGCGGACGCCCAGCATCTCTCGGCGGAGTTGGTTGTCCGCTTTATAAACGATCGCAAGCCCATCCCCGCAATTGCTCTGAACACCGATACGTCCGCCTTGACCGCCGGGGCAAATGATCTTGGGTATGATCAGGTATTTGCCCGGCAAATCGAGGCTTTGGGGCAGCCCGGTGACATTGCCGTCGGTTTTACCACCTCCGGCACCAGCCCGAATATCATTGCTGCCCTTGAGATGGCGCGGAAAAAGGGATTGGTCCCCATGGCGTTCACCGGACGCGAAGGCGGCATGATGCCGGAACTGACCGATGCCTGCCTGATTGTGCCTGCGCAATCCACCCGTCGCATCCAGGAAATGCATATCACCTTGGGCCATATGCTCTGCGGTGCTCTGGAAAAATCGCTGGGACTGGTGTGAAATCTGACATGCAGAACCGTAGCCCGCTTATTTCCGCCGTTCAGCAGTTTGACAGCCAGGAAGTGCTCGTCCTTGGCGATGTAATGCTGGATCGTTTTGTCTATGGGACAGCGTCGCGCATTTCCCCCGAAGCCCCCATTCCGGTCCTGAATATTTCCCATCAGGCCCAAATGCTCGGTGGGGCGGGGAACGTCGTGCGTAACATTGCCTCCCTTGGCGGAAAAGCCCGGCTGGTCTCTGTTGTAGGCGATGATGCTGAAGGCCGGGAAATCGACACGATTATCGGTGAAACTGGCGGCGTGACGCCGCATTTAGTAAGTTCAGTCGGTCGACCGACTTCTGTTAAAAGCCGGTTTGTCGCCGATGGCCAGCAGCTTCTTAGAAGTGATCATGAAGCAACCCATCCATTGCAAGCTCAAACGGCAGAAAAACTGATTTCAGCGTATAAAGAAGCCCTTGAAACCGCGAATATTGTGGTACTGTCAGATTATGCCAAGGGCGTGCTCTCAGATACGGTGCTGAAAGAAGCCATTGAATTGGCGAATGCCAAAGGCCTGCCCATCATCGCCGATCCGAAATCCACCGATTTCAGCCGCTATGCAGGTGTCACCCTGCTGACCCCGAACCGTAAGGAAATGATCGCCGCTTCCGGCATGCCCTGCGGCAGCAATACCGAGGTGGAGGCCGCCGCCGCACAAACTCTTGAAAAAACAGGGCAAAAGACGCTTCTCGTTACCCGCTCAGAAGCAGGGATGAGTTTGATCACTGCAAACAATGCTCATCATATCGCCGCCGAGGCACAGGAAGTCTTTGATGTCTCTGGCGCCGGTGACAGTGTCATTGCAAGCCTCGCCCTTGCCCATGCAGCTGGCGCAAGCCTTGAGGATGCCGCGTATCTTGCCAACCTGGCTGGCAGTATTGCTGTCGCCAAGTCTGGGACGGCAGCGGTCACGCGGGATGAACTCAATGAAGCGTTGCATAATGCGGAAATTCAGGGGTTGGAGCAGAAAATTACCAGTCTTGATGCCGCGATAGAGCGGGTCAGCAATTGGCGCAGCCGCGGTTTGAAGGTCGGGTTTACCAATGGCTGTTTCGATTTGGTGCATCCTGGACATATTTCCCTGATGCAACAGGCCAAGGCCGAATGCGACCGGCTCATCGTCGGGCTGAATACCGATGACAGCATCAAACGCCTGAAAGGCCCGGATCGTCCGGTCACCGGCGAAAATTCCCGTGCCATTGTGCTCGCAAGCCTTGCCGATGTAGATCTGGTGGTGCCCTTCGCCGAAGATACACCGATTAGTCTGATCGAGGCCATCAAGCCTGATGTGTTGACCAAAGGCGCGGATTATACGGTTGAAACCGTTGTCGGCGCCGATATTGTGCAGGCCTATGGCGGGCGGGTGCATCTCGCCGAGCTGAAGGAGGGTTTCAGTACAACCAGTACTATCCAGCAACTTCTTGCGAAGGGTGGGGGAGATGATGTCGGCAATGGATAAAGCCATTCTTGTTACCGGCGGCGCCGGGTTTATCGGCTCAAACATTGTCGCCGCGCTGTCCGAGCAGGGAAAAGCGGTTGTCGTCTGTGACTGGCTGGAAGAAGGCGAAAAGTGGAAAAATGTCGCCAAGCATGTAATTTCCGATTTCGTCAATCCAGATGCCCTTGAATATTGGCTGGGTGAAAATGGCGACACGATAGAGGCCATTATCCATATGGGTGCTATCTCTGCGACGACGGAAACCAATGGCGATTTGATCCTCGAACGCAATTTTAGGCCCACATTAATGCTCTGGAACTGGGCAACTGCGATGCAGGTACCATTTATCTACGCATCGTCTGCGGCCACGTATGGCGATGGCAGCGGCGGGTTTGATGATAATGAGCAGGAAGGGGCGCTCAAAAACCTCCATCCGCTGAACCTTTATGGCTGGAGCAAGCATGCCTTCGACAAACATGTAGCGCGGGAACTCACCCATGGCGCCACGACGCCACCGCAATGGGCAGGGCTCAAGTTTTTCAACGTCTACGGCCCCAATGAATATCATAAAGGCTCCATGAAAAGCGTCATCGCCCAGTGCTATCCGAAGGTCGCAGCGGGAGAGGGCGTGACCCTGTTCAAGTCCCATAATCCTGACTATGAAGACGGCGGGCAGCTCCGTGATTTTGTCTATGTCAAAGACTGCGTGGATGTGGTCCTATGGTTGCTGGATAACCCACAAGTCTCCGGCCTTTTCAACCTCGGCACCGGCAAAGCCCGCAGCTTCAAAGACCTCGCATCTGCTGTGTTCAAAGCCGCGGGCCAGCCCGAGGACATCTCCTACATCGATACCCCGGCCCAAATCCGCGACAAATACCAGTATTTCACCGAAGCCAACATGCAGAAGCTCCGCTCCTTAGGTTTTGGCGGCAATTTTCACAGCCTCGAAGATGGCATTGCAGATTATGTGACCGACTATCTCGCGAAAGACGATCCATATCGATAACTACAAGAGGTACATTCCATGAAGGGCTACTGGATTGTTCATGTGACCATTACGGATGCGGAGAATTATCCGCAGTATCTGGCCGCTGATGCCATTGCGTTTGAGAAGTATGAGGCAAAGTTTCTTGTGCGGGGTGGACAGTTCGACGCCGTCGAAGGTCCGGCGCGGGAGCGGCATGTGGTGATTGAGTTTGAAAGCTATCAGCAGGCGCTTGACTGTTACAATTCACCGGAATATCAGCGCGCGGCAAAACTCCGGCAGACTTACGCAGAATCCGAAGTGCTGATTTTGGAAGGCGCGCCGTAGCGGCTTTGGACCCGCTTACTTTTTAGCGCTATCGAGAAATTCAACCTCGACAAAAGCAAACTCGAAGTCATTGCCATTGACGACGTTATGCTCAACGCCGAGCTCACGGAAATAGGGGATGCCGGTTTTAAGTTCTGCCGTGACATGTTCGCCGCCGGGAAGGTCAATTTCCAGCACACCGTCAAACATCGGGACAACCACATAGTCATACTCGTGCGTGTGCCATCCAGTGTCATCGCCGCGTGCGGCAAAGCGCCATTCGGTCACACGGGTGCGGTCATTCTCAATAAAGACGGTGGGCTTGGCGGTTCCAGAGGTGGGGCTATCGCACATCAAATTTCTCCTTTTTTGGGCTTTCCAGGCTTGCGAGCCGCCGCGCGGCGATACGGGCGAAACGCAAGGTCACGTTGCGGCGGCGGGCAGCGTTGAGTTTATAGTCAGGCGAAAAGCGGATAATCTCGCCATCAAAATCATCGGCGATGATCAAGCCGACATCATCCGGCAGCATTTCCAGTGGAAAGTCGCGATCAACGGCGAAATAGTATTCGTCACAAAATTCCAGATATTCCTGCCATTTCATGTCACTGCGGTAATCTGCGGCACCGCTTTTAACCTCAACGATCATAATACGTCCCTTGTCATTGATGCCCATCACGTCGACACGGCGGCGAATGCGAAGGTTGACTTCCGTCATGGTCTCAAAGCCCATGGAAACCAGCAAATTCTGAACCCCGCGGGCAAGGCGAACGCCTTTATCGGATCGTTCCGCCCCCATTTCCTATTTGCGCGGCGGGGTCAGGTCTTTGAGCTGATTAAGCATCAGCACCACTCTCGGCTCCGGCAGGTTGCGGATTTCCCGCGCCAGCAAATTCGCATATTCCGTTGCCGACGGACTCAGTCCGCTGGTATCCAGCGTGACCTTCGGATGGGAGAGGGAGGCGAGCCGCTGCAACTCTTCCGCATCGTCCCAGATGATATTGAAGTAAACGCATATTTGCTCGACAAGCGACCAGCTGGGGCGGCCGCGATGGCCATGCTCCAGCGCCGAAAGATAAGCTGAGGAAATATCCAGATCCGCCGCCATCTGTTTCAAGGTGATATCGCGACCTTTGCGCAGGGCCCGCACCCTGAGGCCAAATGGTGTCATTGTCGTATCATCCCATATTGTTTTTTACTATTTGCTCGTTTTATCCGCGACTTCGGCGCAGCAAAACATAAAGCGCGCCGGAGCCGCCATGTTTGGGCTGTGCGGAGCGAATGTCAACAACCAAGCGCCGCATATCGCTCTGGCTCAGCCATTTTGGGACGGCTTCGCGCAAAATACCGGATCGTTCGGGCGCCATAAAAGGGGCATCGTCGGTTTTTTTGACCGACGAGCCCTTGCCCGTGATCACCAGAACACAGCGCTTTCCCTGTATCTGCGCAGCGGAAATAAAGGAGCGGAGGCGTGTCTGTGCTTCCCCCTGACGGAGTCCGTGAAGGTCGATGCGTCCGTCGATTTCCATTTGCCCCTTGCGGAGGCGTTCAGAGGTTCGTTTATCCAGACCCGCCACGTTCTGTCGAACTGAAGGGGTTTCTGTGGGCATGTTACTATTTTTATTGGTGTCGGTGACAGGCCGGCGGCCCATAGCTTTCGCCAGATCTTCGGGCTTGATGGCTCGCGACGGTGCATTATTCCGGGGTGCCACCTTTATGGTGTCGGACTCGGTACCTGGCACCATCTTGGTGGCAGTCACTTCAAAACCGGTAAATCGGTTACTGGCGACCCGGCTCATATTACGGGTCACGTAATCCCAGAGATCCCGGTCACTTGCCGATAATCCCTTCGGGCGATTAGGGTCCGATCTAAGCTTTTTGCTCATCTTCAACAATCACAATGTGTAAGCGGCGCGGCCCATGGGCGCCCATAATCAGGGTTTGTTCAATATCCGCCGTGCGTGACGGACCGGAAATGAAATTGATCGTTCGAGGCAGATTGGCTTCTCCGAATTTTTGGCGAAGACGGTCCCAAACATCTTCAAGACTGCCGGTAATTTGGGAGGCATTGACGACAACAATATGGTTTTCGGGCAGGAAATTGAGGGTGGAGGGCGTCTCCGGTCCAGACGCCATACAGAGGGTCCCGGTTTCCGCGATCCCGGCAAAGGCGGGGGTGAGGCTTACCTCATCGGTGACGACCGCTGGGCCGCGATTGATTTCCAGCATCGGAATTGTATCAAAGGGAATAGTGTCCAGTTCTTGGGCGGGTGACATCTTGATCTTGCCGGGCAAGTTATGCCCTGTCAGATATTCCTGGATACATTCCGGAATATCTTCAAGACTTGCAACGCGCTCAACTGTCGCGGCAAGTTTTTCCATTTTTTCCTGAAACAGATCTACTTGCGCGCTCTGGGAAATATGGCTCCGTTCGGGCACAAGATTGCGGTTATGTGCTGTAATCCGCGCCCCGGCTTCTTGTGCCGCAGCCTCACTCAGCGGGCCGCGTCCTAGATTGTGCCGGATCCGCCCGAGTATTCTATCCCGCGACGGCATTATTTTTGCCCCCGCTGCTGTTTTTTCCACTGATCCATAAAAGTCGCGCCTTGCGGAGCAGGAAGGTCGCGTACCGATGTCCAGCCGCCTGCGAGCGGCAGGCTTTTAATCCGGCCTCTTTTTCCAGCAAGAACTTTGAGCGCCATGGCGCCAACCCGGGTTAGCAAACGATATAATTTTGGGCGTTTGGCAAAAAATGCCCAAAGTCCAATTCCCCAGCGTTCCGGCTTCGGCGTCACTTGGGTCTCAAATGCCTGTTCGCGCCAATGCCTCATGATTTTCGGTAGCGGAATACGTACCGGGCAGACCTCCTCACACCGACCGCAGAAACTGGTAGCATTGGGCAAATGCCGTGCCTCTTCCAGTCCCACCATATGCGGGTTAAGTGCCGCACCGATGGGACCGGGATAGACCCAACCATAACTATGGCCGCCGACCGTCTGGTACACCGGACAATGGTTCATGCAAGCACCGCATTTGAGGCAGCGCAGCAAATCCTGTTTGTCCGACCCCACAAGGTCGCTACGACCACTATCCACCAGCACCACATGAAAGCTTGTCGGGCCATCAAGATCCTCCCGCCGTTTCGGCCCCGTCGAAAAGGTGGTGTAGACACTCATCTCCTGCCCGGTGGCAGAGCGGGCAAGAAGTCGCAGAAAGGTCGACGCATCTTCTAATGTCGGGACAACCTTTTCGATACTACTAATGGCGATATGGGTTTTTGGCAGGGACTGGGTGAGGTCACCATTGCCTTCATTGGTGACGATGACCGTCGATCCGGTTTCCGCAATCAGGAAATTAGCCCCGGTAATACCCACATCCGCCGCCACATATTTATCGCGAAGGATCATTCGTGCCTCATTGACCAGCGCCTGCGGATCCGTTTGCCGTTCGGTAAACCCATACTTCTGGTGTTTCTCGTGAAACAGTTCTGTGACCTGATCCTTGGTTTTGTGTAGCGCCGGAGCTACGATATGGCTTGGATATTCATCGGCGAGCTGGATGATATATTCACCAAGATCGGTCTCAATGGGCTCGATCCCATTTTCCTCCAGATAATCGTTGATCGCCATTTCCTCGGCGATCATGGATTTTCCCTTGGTCACGGTTTTCGCATCCGCCTCCCGGCAGATTTTTAAAATTGCCTCCCGCGCCTCCGCGTAAGTACTGCACCAATGAACCTGCCCGCCTTGAAGAAGCACCTGATCTTCAAAATATTCCAGATAATAGTCGAGATTTTCGATGATATGGTTCTTGAGCTCAACGGCAGTATCGCGCAAGGCATCAAATTCGGGGAGGTCATCAACGGCGGTGGCACGAGCGGCGGAAAATCCCGTCTTAACCTTGGAAAAAGCCGCCTGGATATCAGCATTTTCCATTGCC
>Ga0315338_1002197_pt1 | contig 20284 bp, 17 predicted proteins | sample ASW8metaG_FD_204518 | JGI IMG/M metagenome (GOLD analysis project Ga0315338, IMG submission 204518) | Ammonia-oxidizing marine archaeal communities from Monterey Bay, California, United States - ASW #8 | ecosystem: Environmental > Aquatic > Marine > Coastal | place: USA: California | collected... | reverse complement strand
CCGCACCCTGCTTTTAGATTATTTGCTACTTCTAATACAATTGGGCATTCAGATAATCTTGGAATATATCATGGTACCAACCAAATCAATCAGGGGCAAATGGATAGATGGAATATTGTTTCAGTTTTAAATTATTTATCTCCTGAAATTGAAACCAAAATTGTTCTAAATAAAACTAAAATATCTGGAAATAAAGATGCTACTAACAAAGTAAAATCAATGATTGTTTTAGCTGGTTTGGTAAGAAAAGGTTTTATTCAAGGTGATTTAACAACTGTATTGTCGCCTAGAACAATAATTAATTGGGCTGAAAACTACAAAATTTTTAATGATTTAATTTTTTCATTTAAAATATCATTTCTAAATAAGTGTGATGAAATAGAGAAACCTATAGTTGCCGAATACTTTCAAAGAGTTTTTAATATAGATTTACCTGAAAGTGAATTAAATAATTTAAAAAAAAATTAGTTTTTATAAAAAACTAAATTTAAAAAAAATGACAAATATAAATAGATCTATTACTGCAACTATTAAATCAATTTCAGAAAAAAAAAATTTAATTTTTTCATTTAATAATAAAATTGTCAAAATTGAAGGGAATAAAGTTTATCTACCAGATAGTAGTTTATTAAAAAAAGAAACTGATCTAAAAAATTATAGAGGTATTGCAGATTTCTTAGCTTTAAAATTAAAGTATCATAATACAACCACTTATAAAATATTTAAGCCGAAAGACATTACCAGTAGTGAGATTTTTGATGCTTTAGAAGAAACAAGAATAATAACGTTAGGATCAACTTACATGGAAGGAATTGCGTCAAATTTAAGATCAAGAGTGGAATATTTTTGTAAAAAAAATCAATTTAATAAAATAAAAAAAAGAAATAATTTACAAATAACCCAAGTAATTAAATTATTGTCAACTGAATGCTTTTTAAATGAAGAGCTTCCAAAAAATACATCCTCATTTATGAAATTGTGGAAGCCAATTATAATGCCATTAATTATAGAAAATTTAATAGAAATAAAAAAAGAACTTAATCATCAAAAAAATTTCTCTAAAAAATCATTGGAGCTAATAAAAAAAATAAGAAAGTTTTGTGAAAAAAAAAAGAATTTTGAAAAACAAAAAATAAATATAAAAAAAGAAAAAAAAATAAATAGTAAAGAACATAAAGAAAAAAAAATAGAAGAAATAAATAATAGTTTTTTTTTTGATAAAGAATTTAATGATAAAAATAAATATTTAAACGAAAAAATAGAAGAAAAAATAGATAAAAAAAAAATTTTTAAAAAAAAAGAATCTTTAAATAATGCTATTTCAAAAATAAATGAGGAATTAAAATATAAAATATATACTAAAAAATTTGACAAAATTATCAAAGCTGATGAATGTTGTAAAAAAAACGAATTGTTTCATTTACATAACCAATTATTAAAAGAATCTAAAGATACGTTTCTTACTGTAAAAAGATTAGCAAGGAAATTACAAAATAAGTTATTAATTATTAATAAAAGTTTTTGGAGCTTTGATTTAGAAGAAGGAAAAATTAATAACTCAAAGTTATCTAAAATAGTTGTTGATAGTAATTTTAAAAAAATTCATAAAAATTTTGAAGAAAAAAAAATTAAAAACACTATTGTTACTCTATTAATTGACAATTCAGGTTCAATGCGTGGAAAACCGATTCAAACAGCAGCTATATGTTCAAAAATTATTAGTAAAACACTTGAAAACTGTTCTGTTAAGGTTGAAGTGTTAGGATTCACTACAAAGGAATGGAAAGGTGGAAAATCAAGAGATAAATGGACTGCAAATAATATGCCTCAAAAACCTGGTAGGTTAAATGATTTGATGCATATAATATATAAAACTCCGGAAGATACTTTAAGAAAAATTGATCGAAACTTTGCTTTAATGCTAAAGGATGGTTTGTTAAAAGAAAATATTGATGGTGAGTCTTTACTTTGGGCATTAAATAGAATATTGAGAAGAAATGAAGAAAGAAAAATTATAATGGTAATATCTGATGGAGCACCAGTAGATGACTCAACAATTTCCTCTAATTCAACAAATTACTTAGAAAATCACTTAAAAAAAGTAATAAAATTCATAGAAAATAAAACAAGTGTTGAAATAATAGCAATTGGAATTGGCCACAATGTAAGCAAATATTATAAAAAAGCAGTTACAATTAATGACCCTGATCAACTTGGTGGTGCAATGGTAAAAAATTTTCTGGAGTTATTTGACACTAAAAAATAAATTTTTTTTATTTTTTTTCTTTTAGAATTTTTTTTTCATCCTTTGGAGATTTAGCAATTTTTATCTTTATAGCTTTTTTCAATTTTAACGCTTTAATTGATAGTTTGTTATTAGGTGTTGAAATAATATATTTGTCAAATCCTCCTGCACATTCTATAGATTTGATTGCTTTTGTTGATATTTTCAATCTTACCATTTGATTTAGAATGTCTGAATAAATACTTTTTTTTTGTAAATTTGGAGTAAAGTTTCTTTTGGTTTTATTATGTGCATGACTCACATTGTTACCAAAAGAAATTTTTACACCTGTTAATTCGCATTGTTTAGTCATTTTTTTTATAAATAAAATAATTAAACTAACTTTTATTATTTTTTGTGTAATGATGCAAGATTTTTTTAGATGCCTCTGTTGGGGAAATTATATTCTTAGATACTTTTTCCTGTAATTTTCCAAACTCCGAAACTAATTTCTTATTCCCTTTAATTTTTTCAAATAAATTCTTTTGCAAATCATTCCACATCCATTTTGCTAATTGTTTTGATCTTTTTTCCTTTATCCATCCTTTTTTATTTCCTAAAGATTTGAAGGATAAAATTATTTTCCATATTTCATTTATTCCTGTTTTTTTTAAAGCTGAACATTTTTCTACTTTAGGATTAAATGAATTTTTATCCTTTTTTAATAAAGATAAAGCGTTTTTATAATCAACAACTGTTTTTATAGCTTCATCTTTAAATTCATCTTCTTTATTAACAACTAATAAATCAGCAATTTCGATTATTCCTTTTTTTATACCTTGCAATTCATCTCCTGATGATGGCTGAAGTAAAACTAAGAATATATCTACCATTTCAGCAACTTCTGTCTCAGATTGTCCAACGCCAACAGTTTCAATAAGCACTATATCATAACCAGCAGACTCAACTAAAATCATAGTTTCCCTAGTTCTTCTTGCTACACCACCCAATTCACCTCCACTCGGTGACGGTCTAATATATGCGTTTTTTTTAATTGATAATTCTTGCATCCTTGTTTTATCTCCCAAAATAGACCCTCCGCTTCTTTTTGAAGATGGATCTACAGCTAGGACTGCCACTTTATAATTTTTGTTGGTTAGAAATATTCCTAATGTTTCAATGAAAGTAGACTTTCCTACTCCTGGAGCGCCTGAAATACCAATTCTCAAAGATTTACCTGATTTTTTATATAATTTTTTTATTAACTTTTCTGATCTGTTTTTATCTTTTAACTTCTTTGACTCAATTAATGTAATTGCTTTTGAAAGCGCAAGTCTATCTGATAACAATATTTTTTTATATAAATTATCAACCATTCTAAAATTATCAAAAAAAATTAAATAAAAAACTTAAGCTGCAATTTTTTTCTTTTTTTCTATTAATTGAATTATATCATCTGCAGCTTTTGGAATATTTGTGCCAGGACCATATACTGCGGCTACACCTTTATCTTTTAAGAATTTATAATCCTGAGGTGGAATCACGCCTCCACATACTACAAGAATATCTTTGTTACCTTGTTTTTTTAAACTTTTTAACAACTCAGGAACTAGTGTTTTATGTCCTGCTGCCTGACTTGATACTCCAATTACATGAACATCACTTTCCAATGCTTGTTTAGCTGCTTCATCTGGAGTTTGAAACAATGGCCCTATATCAACATCAAATCCAATATCGGCAAAAGATGTCGCAATAATTTTTGCCCCCCTATCATGACCATCTTGACCTAATTTCACAACTAGCATTCGTGGTCTTCTACCAAATTTTGATTCAAACTTTTTTATTTGCGATTTAATATTTTTCAAACCTTCTTTTCCTTCAAATGCAGAACTATAAACTCCTGACACACTTCTTATTATAGCTCTATGTCTAGTAAATACAGTTTCTAATGCATCAGAAATTTCTCCAACAGAAGCTCGGTTTCTCGCTGCATCTATTGTATATTTCAACAAATTTGTTTGATTAGAAGTTTTTTTTGCAGCATTTTTTAAGGCTTCAAGCGAAGCTAAAACTTTTTTTGCATTTCTTTTTTTCCTTATTACCGATAACTTTTTGATTTGTTCTTTCCTTACTTTTGTATTATCTATATTCAAAATATCTACTTTTTCTTTTGTATCAGGTGGATATTTATTGACTCCAACCACAATTTCATCTGCATTATCTATTCGCGCTTGTTTTAGCGTAGCAGCTTCTTCAATTTTTAATTTTGGATATCCTTTTTCAACTGCTTTTGTCATTCCACCCATTTTATTAATTTCATTTATCATTTTTTCCGCTTCTTTAACTAAATCATTAGTTAATTTTTCTATAAAAAAACTTCCTCCAAATGGATCAATTGTATTAGTAATTCCTGTTTCTTCTGCCAAAATTAATTGTGTATTTCTTGCAATTCTTGCTGAAAATGGAGTGGGAAGTGCTAAAGCCTCATCAAATGAGTTTGTATGAAGTGACTGAGTTCCACCTAATATTGATGCCATTGCTTCTATAGTTGTTCTTACAATATTATTATAAGGATCTTGTTCAGTTAAGCTTGCACCTGAAGTTTGGCAGTGTGTTCTTAACATTAAGCTTCTAGGATCTTTTGGTTTAAATTGTTTCATTAATTTAGACCAAAGTAATCTTGCTCCTCTTAATTTTGCAATTTCCATAAAAAAGTCAATTCCGATAGCAAAAAAAAATGACAAACGTGGGGCAAAATCATCAACTTTTAAACCTTTAGATAATGCACATTTAACATATTCAATTCCATCAGCAAGAGTAAAAGCTAATTCTTGAGCAGTTGTTGAGCCAGCTTCTTGCATGTGATAACCTGATATTGAAATAGAATTAAATTTTGGCATAAATTTAGAAGTGTATTCAATAATATCAGAAACTATACGCATACTAGGTTCTGGAGGATAAATATAAGTATTTCTTACCATAAACTCTTTCAAAATATCATTCTGTATAGTTCCAGATAATTTATTTTGAGATACTCCTTGTTCTTCGCCAGCAACAATAAAATTTGCTAAAACTGGTAGCACAGCCCCATTCATAGTCATAGATACACTCATTTTTTCTAAAGGTATGCCGTTAAAAAGAATTTTCATATCTTCAACAGTGTCAATTGCAACGCCTGCTTTTCCAACATCTCCAATAACTTTTGGATGGTCTGAATCATAACCTCTATGAGTTGCTAAGTCGAAAGCTACAGATAATCCAGTTTGGCCGCTCTTAATATTTGCTTTATAAAAATTATTTGATTCTTCTGCTGTAGAAAACCCAGCGTATTGCCTTATTGTCCATGGTTTATTTGGATACATTGTTGCCATTGGACCTCTAAGATAAGGTTCAATTCCAGGATAACTGAATACATGTTCTAAATTTTTTAGATCTTCTGCTGTATACAAAGGTTTTATTTCTATACCATCTGGAGTTTTAGAATAAATATTATCTAATTTAATATTTTTTAACTCTTTTTTAGCTTTTTGAAGCCAATTTATATAATTCTTTTTATTATTTTTTCTCATAAGTTATTGATTTAGTTAAAAATTTTATTTTACCATTTTAAGGTATTAAATAAAAACTTTGGATATATATTTGTTTTTTTACAAATTTTTTCAATTTCTTTTATTTTTGTATGTATACCAGTTAACACTAGAGCAGAATCTATTCGAAAATTATTTGCCCCTAATATATCAGTTCTTAATGAATCGCCTACAGCTAAAATTTTATTCTTACTCCTAATTCTTACTTTTTTCATAGTTTTCTCATAAATATCAGTATAAGGTTTGCCAAAATATTTAACTTTCCCATCCATTCTTTTATATTCTAAAGCAAGAGCGCCAGCACAAATTTCCTTATTTTTTCCTCTTATAATTTCCAAATCAGGATTTACACAAATCATTAATAAAGACATTTTTGCAGCTTTATTTAAAATTTTAATATATTTTTTAACAACTTCACCTTCATTTAATCCTAAATTTAAAATAAAATCTGATTTTTCTAAATTTTTTTCTTCTACAATTTTAAGTCCTTTACAAAAGTCTCTATCTTTTTTTGCACCTATAAAATAATATTTTTTTTTATTTAACCTAGCTAAATAATTTTCATAAGTAATATCGCCTGAACTTACTACATCAAAATATAAATTCTTTTTTAAACCTATTTTATTTAGAAATTTTTTTATTTTTATAGATTTTCTTGGTGCGTTAGAAATAAAAATAACTTTTTTATTTAAACTTTGTATTTTCTTTAAAATATTAATTATACCAGGAAATGGTTTTACCCCGTTATGTGTAACTCCATATAAATCAAAAAAAAAAGCTTCGTAAGAATTAACTACTTCTGAAATATTTTTTTTTTTTATAATTTTTTTCATTTATATAATTTTCCAACAGCATTATTAACAGATTTATAATTATCTTTTTTTAAAAAATAAATTAATTCTTCTTTTATATTTTTCACTACTGATGGTCCTTTATATACTAAAGCTGTATAAAGCTGAATTAAAGATGCTCCGCTCAATATTCGTTGATAGGCATCTTTTCCAGTAGATATTCCTCCTACTCCAATTAATGGAATCTTTCCATTTGTTAAAATATAAAAATCTTTTAATAATTGATTGGATTTATTTTTTATAGGTAACCCGCTAATCCCTCCCTTTTCATTTGCATTCTTATTAATTAAATCTTTTGATCTATGAATTGAAGTATTTGATATAATTACACCTTCAATTGATGAACTTAAAATAATATCAGCTATATCACCCAGTTCATTTCTCGATAGATCCGGATCTATTTTTATAAAAACTGGAACATTTATTGAATTTTTTCTTTTAAAAGATGAAATCTTTTTAACTAATTTATCAAAATTATCTTTTTTTTCTAATTCTCTAAGACCAGGAGTGTTTGGTGAAGATACATTTAATGTTATATAACTAGTTTTTTTGTTAAATATTTTTAAAAGTTTTAGATAATCTTCAAAAGGATCTTTGCTATCTAAATTTTTACCTAAATTAATACCTAACAAACTTGGACTATTTTCAATATTAGATTTTTCTATATTTTCTAAAACTTTTTCTGCTCCAACATTATTAAATCCCAGTCTGTTTATAATTGCTTTATCTTCTAACAATCTAAAAATTCTTGGTTTTTTGTTACCATATTGCGGATTTATTGTAATAGTGCCTATTTCTACAAACCCAAATCCTAAACATATTAGACCTTCGAATGCTTCTCCATTTTTGTCAAAACCAGCTGCTAGTCCTATAGGGTTAGTAAACTTTAAATTACATACTCTTGTATTTAATATAGGATCATCAGATTTAATTTCTTTTTTAAAACTCGAAAAGAATTTTATAGCTAAATTATGTGCTATTTCAGGAGGAATAAACTTTATAATAGGAAATATTTTTTTATATAATTTTTCAAACAATTTTTATTAACTATAAAACAAATTTTTTTTACTTATATATAATATTTAGTTATTTTTTTTATGGACAAAAAAAAAACAATCAGTGAAGAACAAAAAGAAGTTATAGAAGAATTTTCTTTTTTTGATAATTGGCAAGATAAATACGAACATATAATTGATATGGGAAAAAAATTAGATATGCTTCCAGATAAATATCATACGAAAGAATTCAAGGTTGAAGGTTGTGTATCTGAAGTTTTTTTAGTACCAAAAAAAAATAACAATCTTTTAAACTTCCAAGCAGACAGTAATTCTGTAATAACAAGAGGTTTAATTGCAATGTTGTTAAGAATTTATTCTGATAGAATGCCAGAGGATATAATGAATAATCCTCCTCAATTTATAGATAAAGTTGGTTTAGGAGTTCACTTAACACCAAGCAGAACAAATGGTCTTCACTCCATGGTTGAAAAAATTATGGAATATGCCAAACAATATTCAAAATAAGAAATAAATTTATCTAGAAAAACTATCTTTAATTAATTTAATTGTTTCTTTAATACTCAAAAGTAAAATAAATGTTCCCAACCTAGGTCCATTCTTTTGCCCTAACAAAATTTCATAAAGAAACAAAAACCAATCTTTTAATTCATATTTATGTTTTTTTCCTAATTCGTAAACTTCGCTTTGTATTTCTTCTGAAGTGATCTCTGGTTTACATTTTTTTAATAATTCAATAAGTTCTTGAAGTATTTTTTTTTCTTCATCTAAAGGTTTTTTATATTTCTTATTTGGTTCTACAAAATCTTTATAGTATTGAATAGAGAATTCTACTAATTTATCAGTATATGGGTTATCTGATGGTTTCACATCAGGCATATATTCTTTAATATAATTCCAGATAATATTTTTATCATCACTTTGGCAAGCACTTACTAAATTTAGGATTAATGAAAAACTTATATCAATCTCGGCTTTTGGTATTTTATCACTATGAATATGTATTATAGGATTATTTAATTTCTCAGTATCATTTTGACTATCAAATTGTTTTAAATATCTAAGATATTCATCAACATGCTTTGGTATAACATCATAATAAAGTTTTTTTGCTTTTTTCGGAGTGTAATACATAAACAATAACAAACTTTCAGATGGTCCATACTTAATCCATTCCTCAATTGACATTCCGTTTCCTTTTTTTTTAGATATTTTTTCACCTTTTTCATCTAAAAAAAGCTCATAATTAAATCCTAATGGTGGTGTTTTACCTAATAATTTGCAAATTTCTCTTGTACTTCTTATGGAATCTACTAGATCTTTGCCATATAATTCATAATCAACATCAAGTGCGTCCCATCTCATTGCCCAATCAACTTTCCATTGCAACTTAGAATTACCTTTTAAAATATTAGTTTTACAATTTTCTCCATCTTCGTCTGTAAAACTTATTTCACCTTCTTCTTCATTTTCTACTTCTATTGGCACTTGAAGAAATTTTCCTGTTTTTTTGCTTATTGGTAAAATAGGACTATACGTTGATCTTCTTTCAGGGCCAATTGTAGGCAAAACTATTTCAGTTATTTTTTTATAATTTTTAAGAACTTTTAATAAATACTTGTCAAAAAAACCAGACTTATATAATTCTGTCGCACTTTTAAACTCAAACTTAATTCCAAAATTATTTAAAAAACTTTTTAATTTGTTATTAACATTATCAGCCAAAGTTTGATATTTTCCAAATGGATCAGGTATTGAAGATACTGGTTTACCTAAATTTTCTTTTAACATTTTTTGATTAGGAAGGTTTTCTGGAACCTTTCTTAAAGCATCGTAATCATCAGAAAAAGTAATTAATTTGGTTGGAATGTCAGAGATTTTGCCAAATGCATTCATAATCATTTGTGTTCTAGAAACTTCACCAAATGTACCTATGTGCGGTAAACCAGATGCCCCATAACCGCTTTGAAATAAAATATATCCTTTCTCTGGCTTTTTATTTATTTTTTTTAATATCAGTCTTGCTTCTTGAAAAGGCCAAGAATTAATTTGATCTACTTTTGAGATATCAATATCCATATTTATATCTTACATATTTTTAACATTTCTTTGATAGTTAGAATCTTCTTTCGTGGTGCAGAGTCTTTTGCATTTTTTGTTTCATAAGAATCAATTTTTTCCCAATCTTCAAAGGATATAGCTGTTAAATTTTTTGATTTTATTATTTCAATTAAGGATTTTCTTCCATCTTTGCTTTGAGTTTTAAATTCTTTACTAATTAAATCTGCTACTTGCTCACCATCAGCTTTATTAGTTCCTATTACTCCTGTTGGTCCCCTACTAATCCATCCAACTGCATAAAAGCCGGTATCAATTTTTCCATTTTTGCTCTCTACTACACCATCAGATATTTTTAAACCTGTAATATTTTTGGATTTATAACCTATTGCTGTTATAACCAATCCACATTCAATCTCAGTAATTTCTCCTGTACTTTTTAATTCAGAACCTTCTAATTTTGTTTTCTCAAGTTTAATTGACTCTACTTTTTCATTACCGATGATTTCAATTGGTTTATGAAAAAAAACAAAATTTAACTTTTTTTCTTTTTTTATTTTTTTAATAGATGAAAAACTTTTTAGGGTTTCTAAATTTTTTTCAATTAACCTTCTGTCTCTTTCTGAGAAATCTCCTTCTAATTTATTTGGTAAATCGAAGTTATTTACAATAGGTAAACAATTTTTTAAATTCCCCATTTCTCTAAGTTCCACGTTTGTAAATTTTGCTTCGACAGGCCCCCTTCTGCCAACTATATACAAGTTTTTTATTAAAGATTTGTTTATGGAATTTAAAGCGTATTCAGGTATATCAGATTTCGACATTTCTTCAAAAGTTTTTGATAAAACTCTAACTATGTCTATAGCTACATTTCCATTCCCAACTACAACAACATTTTTGGTGTCTAAATTTGGGTTTAAATCCATATAATCTGGATGGCCATTATACCAACCAACAAATTCTGCTGAACCATAAACACCTTTTAAATCTCCACCTTCAATTCCCAATTTATTATCTAATTCTGATCCGGTGGCTATAATAACTACATCATATATTTCTCTTAAAACTTCTAATGAAATATCTTTCCCAATTTCAATGTTTCCAAAAAAACAAATTTGGTCTTTTTTTGCAGTTCTAGTATAAGTTGCTGATATCTTTTTTGTTGTCTGATGATCTGGCGCTACTCCGCCTCTAATTAAACCAAAAGGTGTTGGTAAACGATCAATTATATCGATATCTGAATTTAATTTTTTTGAAATAGATTCAGCTGCATAAAAACCTCCGGGGCCTGAACCTATTATAACAACGCTAGGACCTTTCATAATTTTATTAGTTTAAATTATTACAGATATTTAGGCTTTTTTCAAAGCTTGTTCGAGATCTTCAAGAATATCATCGATATGCTCTATTCCTACTGACAATCGAATATAGCCTGGCGTTACACCTGTAGCAAGTTGTTCATCTGAGGTTAATTGTGAATGTGTTGTGCTAGCAGGATGTATAGCCAAACTCCTTGAATCTCCAATATTTGCTAAATGATAAAATAATTTTAAATTATTAATAAATTTTTTCCCTGATTTTAAACCGCTTTTTAATTCAAATCCACATAATCCCCCGTATCCACCAGATAAATATTTATCTGCTCTTTGTTTAGGCTTGCCTGACATTAAACCTGGGTATATAACTTTGGAAATTTTAGGATGCTTTTCTAAGTATTTTGCAACTGTAAATGCGTTTTCAGAATGTCTTTCCATTCTTAACGGAAGAGTTTCTAAGCCTTGAATAAAATTGTAAGCATTAAATGGACTCATACATTGTCCACAATCTCTTAATAATGTTACTCGTGCTTTAATAATGTATGCGATTGGCCCTAATGGTTTGACAGCTTGTGTCCATACAGCGCCATGATAATTTGGATCTGGTTCATTTAACATAGAAAATCTATCACCTTCTTTTTCCCAATCAAAGTTTCCACCGTCAACAATTATACCGCCTATTGAATTACCATGTCCTCCTATATATTTTGTACATGATGAAGCTTCAATTGCAGCACCGTATTCGAACGGTTTACACAAACTATATGCAGCAGTATTATCCATAATTAAAGGTATGCCTATTTCTCTTCCTATATCTGCAACTTCCTTAATTGGAAAAACTTCAAGTTTAGGGTTTGGAAGTGTTTCAGCATAAATAGCTCTGGTTTTGTTATCAGCCGCATCTTTAAATTTTTGAGGATCTCCTGGGTCAACAAATCTAACTTCAATTCCCATAGTTGAAAGTGCGTTATTAAATAAATTCCACGTACCTCCATACAAATCTGTTGAACTAAGAACATTATCTCCTGCATGTGCAATATTTTGAATTGACATCATTGAAGCGGCTTGACCTGATGAAACTGCAAGAGAGGCTGCGCCACCTTGAAGTTTAGCCACTCTTTCTTCTAAAACAGCACATGTCGGGTTCATTATCCTTGAGTAAATATTTCCAAATTCTTTTAGAGCAAACAAATTTGCAGCATGTTCAGTATCATTAAATTGGTAAGATGTTGTCTGATAGATAGGAACTGCAACTGCATTTGTTGTTTCATCTTTCCTATGACCAGCATGTAATACTATTGTTTCTTTTTTTGGACCTGTTTTTTTTAACATAATGTATTATTTTATTTTCTGATTGGTATTATAGTTAATTAAATTAATTGTCAACTATTAATTTACATATTTTTTGTGTTTTTATATACAATAAACAATTTTTTTTGTAAAATATAAATATTAATAAAGTAGAATTAAAATATGTTCAGTTCTGGCTTATAACTTGCTGTGCTTTTATATTTATAATGGTGTTCATAGGTGGTTTAACTCGATTGTCTAATGCAGGATTATCGATAGTTGAATGGAATATTTTCTCTGGTATATTTCCTCCTCTAACAAATAATGATTGGGTAGAATTATTCGAAAAATATAAACAGTTTCCTGAATATAAATTAGTTAACAAAAATATAAATTTGTATGATTTTAAATTTATTTTTTGGATGGAATATATCCATAGAATGTGGGGAAGATTAATTTTCTTGATCTTTTTAATTCCTTTAATAATTTTTGTTAAAAAGAAATATATATCAGGCAAATTTAAGAAACATTTAATCATAATTTTGTCATTGATTTTGTTTCAAGGTTTATTTGGTTGGTATATGGTACAAAGTGGTCTTATCAATAAGCCTGATGTTAGTCATTATAGATTATCTATACATCTTTTATTAGCTTTTATTATTTACGGTTATTTACTCTCTCTTACATTTTCTACTTATATTCAAAAAAATAAAAAAAAAATAATAACAAATAAAAATAAAACTTTTTATATTCTGAACCTGATTTTAATATTTTTAATTTTAATAACTGTTTTTTCAGGTGGAATGGTTGCTGGGTTAGATGCTGGTTTAGTATATAACACATTCCCTTTAATGGGAGATACATTTGTGCCTTTAGATATTTTAGAACTAAGGCCTAAATTTATAAATTTTTTTGAAAATCCTGTAACTGTACAATTTGATCACCGTATTTTAGGTATAACAACTTTTGCTTTAATACTTTTAATTTGGTTTTACGCAAGATTAATGAACTTTAACTCAAATATTAAAAAAAAAACAAATATTCTCTTAATTGTAGTGCTGGTTCAAATATGTCTCGGTATCACTACATTACTTTCTTATGTAACAATCCTAGCTGCTATAGTACACCAATTAGGCAGCCTGGTACTTTTTACAATATCAATATGGATTTTGAAGAGTCTACCACTCGTGTCCAAGTGATATAAAGAAACCATCTTGTCCTGCATCAGCTTTATAACCAGGAGCATTGTGATATGTAACAGAAGTATCTAAACCAAGTATTTCTCCAAAACCAAAGGTTAAGTAGTAATAATTCCAACTATCAACATCATTACCTTTTTCTGCATCGCCATCTAAATCATCGACATCAATGTTTCCATATGTATATGATACAGAAATGCCAGAGCCAGGAATTGTTGCCTCCACACTTGCTTCTGTATAAAATACATCGGGTGTATTTGGGCCAAACCATTTAGGTGCATATGCTAAATAAACACTTGGTGAAATTGAAAAACCATCAGCAACTATTCCAAGTGGTATTTCAGTGCCTAAACTTAAATAATATTCATTAAATTGAGTCTCGTCACTTTCACCAGGATAGAAATAATATAAATCACCAATATCTACAGATATTGGGCCTAATTCAGTTGCATACCCAAAATACCAATCAAACTCTGATGGGATAGCTGAGTTGGTAATTGCTCCAGTCCAAACACCTGTATAAAAACCGCTTGAATGGCTTAGATCGGCTCCAACAGCTGGGGACATATCTTTAGAACTTTGACTTTCGCCTCTCCAAACATAGTGTGAAGACCAACTTGTATTATATCCAAGACTAAGTCCCGTTGCTTTTTCTAAAGCATCTCTAGAAAGATCCAATTCAGCAGCATACGCAATGTTGCCAGCTAATAGAGCAGATGACAATAATAATCCAATTTTTTTCATATAATTATAATCCTTTCACATATAGTATGCAATTATTGTGCCAAACATAATAAATCTATATATTATTATTTTATTATTATACCAAAAAGTTATAAAACAAAGTATCTTTTTTAATCAATTGTATTTGTTTTCCAAGAAGAAGCGGTAAATATAATCCATGAATAACTTTGATTAGTACCTCTTTTATATATTCCTTCTCTAGATGTTACTGAAATTTCTTTTTTTCCTTTATAGCAATTTTTTTTTTTAACAAAAGAAAAATTAGGATGATTTTTATAAAATTCTTTTTTTTTTATTTTTTTATTTTTTGCTTTTTCGTGCCCACATCCGTGTATTTGAAAAAAAACTAAATTTAAGGAATTCTTCTGAGCAAAAATTATTCCTTGAGTTACATTGTTTTCTTTTTTCTTTTTATTTATAAATTGGAAAATCACATCTTGGTTTTTATTAGCTAGCAAAAGTCCTTTTGATGCATACTTAGAAATTACTTCTAAATTTTCTTCATTAAAAATAAAATCACTAGATTGTTTCTCGGAATCTATATATTTGATTTTACTTAGTGCAACTTTAATTTTTGAAGAGTCTAAAGATACTGGATGAATTGTAGCATCTAGCTCTCTGTTTTGAATATTAATCTTAGAAGTAAGACCGATATTACCCCTTTTTTTTTCATTCCATAGAAATGAATTAAGAACAGTCAAAGGATTGGCATACCCTTCTTTATTATATATTTCTGCAGGATCAGCTTTTATTAAATAAGGAAAAGTTGAAAAAAAAATTAAAAATAAAAAGAAATATTTCTTCATCAGTAAATTTTTTTTGAAATTAGTTCCATGATTTAGATGTTAAAACTATCCAGCCTTTTGATACTTTACTTTTACCGCCATATATTCCTTGAGAACTTACTCCAATAATACTTCTTGGTTCATCATAATCATAACCCTGATGATCTTCATTTACCTTTTCAAAAATAATGTTAATTCTTCCAGGCTCTATAAATAAATATCCGGCTGTTGTATCAACTGTTGTAGGTAAAATCCAAAATTTTTTCCTAAGTTGAAATACTTCAAATAAAATATCCTGATCTTTATTAGCTTTTTTTAAAGCTTCAGGAATTTTTTTACTCAATAATTCAATATTTCCTTCAGAAAAAACTGGGTAAGTTCCCCTTTTTTTTCCTCCCCTTTTTTTTACAGAAATAGTGTAATTAAGTTTGCTAAATGAACGAGAAATAGTATCTGAAGAGATATTAATAGGATGAATTGTTTTGTTTTTATTTCTGCCTTGAACTGGGATTGTTTGGACAATTGCTATATATTGTTTTCCTTTTTTCCATACATATTTTGAAGCCAAACCCTTGTCAACCGTATAAACTCCTCTTTCTTCCCAACTTTTTTTTAATCCTCCACATGAACTGACGAACAATAATATTAAAAAAAAAGAAATTTTTAAAAAATTCGTAAACATTATAAAATTATAAAAAAATAATATACTATTATATAATTCGCATATTTTAAAGAAATGAAAGATTATATCTATGGATTCAATTGAGATTAAAGAAACAAAAAACTATAAACAAGAAAATTTTCCTGTAGGTTCACGGTTTTTATCAAGAAAAATTAGACCTCAAATACTAACTTTTTACAAATTTGCAAGAGCCGCAGATGATATAGCTGATAGCCCAAATTTAACTCCGCGTGAAAAAATAAAAAGATTAAATTTATTTTTAAAAGCTATTACTACCAGTAAAACTAAAATTTCTAAAGCTGAAGATCTAAAAAAAATATATATAAAAAATAAAATTAAAATAAATCATGCGGCAAATTTGTTAAAAGCTTTTAAACAAGATGCTGTGAAAAAAAGATATAAAAATTGGGCAGAACTAATAAATTATTGTAAATACTCTGCTGTTCCTGTTGGAAGATTTGTTGTAGATCTACACAATGAAAACAAGTTAAGTTATAAGTTTTCAGACCCATTGTGTATTGCTCTTCAAATACTAAACCACGTTCAAGACTGTAAAGAAGATTACAATAAAATAGATAGAGTTTATTTACCTTCTTCATTTCTAGAAAAATATAATGTTGAATTGTCACAATTAAAAAAAAATTATACTGAAAGAAATTTAAGACTTGCAATAAATGAAGTTTTATTTCACACAGAAAAACTAATAAAACAAGCAGATAAATTTAAAAAGATTATGAAAAATTATAGACTGTCTAAAGAAACTATATTTATTTTAGAAATTGCAAAAAGTTTGTTGAAATTATTAAAAAAAAAAGACCCACTAAAAAATAAAGTTGTTTTAAACAAATTTGATTATATTAAATGTTTAGCAAAAACTTTTTTTTAATTATTTTATTTGTTAAATAATACTCAAAATATAGTCAAGTATCCAAAATCTTCGTTCTACTGGGGTATGAAGATTCTAGAAAAAGAAAAAAAAAATGCGATGTTTGCAATATATGCATTTTGCAAAAAAACTGACTCAATTGCTGATAGTTTTGAGTTAAAAAGTATAAAAAAAAAAAAAATAAAAGAATTAAGAATAGAAATAGAAGAAATTTATAATAATAAATTAAATAATAATTTTAGGAAAACATTAAAATATTATATAGACAAATACAAATTAAATAAAAAATACTTTTTAGACATTATCAAAGGAGTGGAGATGGATATTAATGACATTATGATATGTCCAAGTAAAAAAATTTTTAATTTATATTGTTATAGAGTTGCTGGGGCTGTTGGATTAATTAGTTTAAAAATTTTTGGTTATTATAATAAAAAAAGTAAATCTTTTGGTTTATATCTAGCTAATGCACTGCAGATTACAAATATATTAAGAGATATCAAAGAGGACAAATCAATGGGCAGAATGTATATTCCGAGAGATATCTTAGATAAAAATGGAATTAAAACAAATAAAATAATTTTAATATTAAAAAATAAAAAATTTCCTGATGCTTGTAAAAATTTATCAAAGTTTGCTGATTTAAATTTCAATAATGCAGATAAAGTTTTAAAATCGTGTTCCAAAAAAAAATTAAAATCTGCAATTTTAATGATGGCTACTTATAAATTGCTTTTAAAAAAATTAAAAAAAGAAAATTGGCAAAATTTAGATAAAAAAATAACTTTAACAAGTGTTGAAAAATTTTTTCTATTTATTAAAGGAATAATTTGATAATTGAATAAATCTATTCATATAATTGGAACGGGACTTGCTGGGTTATCATGCGCCATAAATTTACAAAAAAAGAATAGAAAAATAACTCTTTATGAAGCATCGTCATTATATGGAGGAAGATGCAGATCATATAATGAAAAGGATTTTAATTGTCTTTTAGACAATGGAAATCATTTAATTATAAAAGCATACAAAAATACATTTAATTATCTTAAGAAAATAGAAGCTAATAAAGAATTATTATCCAATAAAAAAACTTTTTATCCTTTTGTTGACATAAAAAAAACTGAAGAATGGAGTGTTAAGCCATATTCTTTTATATTACCATGGTGGCTTTTAATAAATTCATGTAGGCCAGCAAAGATCTCATTTATGGACTTTATTAAAAGTTTCAAACTTCTTTTTGCTAAAAAAAATGAAACTGTGTCCGAATTATTAGAAAAAAAAAGTTTGATTTATGAAAGATTTTGGAAACCTTTTACAATTGCTGTACTTAACACACATCCTGATGAAGCGTCTGCAAGATTGTTGGCTAAAGTTATTATAAAAACTTTATTTCTTAAAAATGATCCACTTAAACCATTCATAGCAAAAAAATCATTGAATGATAGTTTAATTAAACCTGCTATAAAAAAAATTCTAAGTCAAGGTGGATATATAAAATGTAATAAAAGACTTAAAAAAATTATATTTAAAAATAATTTTGCTGAAAAAATGGTTTTTAATAATGAAAAAGTAAAAATTGCGAAAGATGAATTTGTTGTTTTAGCAGTAACACCTAATATTGCTTCAAAAATTTTGCCAAATTTAAAAACACCAAAAAAAACAAACTGTATTTTAAATATTCATTTTAAATTAAATCAAAAACACAAAAAAATAAAATTACCAGGAGAGTCTTTTTTTGTTGGAGTAATTAATGGTACTGTGGATTGGATCTTTAAAAAAAAAAATATATTATCAATTACGATCAGTGCAGCAAATTATTTAAATACATTTGACAACAATAAAATATCAGAAATTGTTTGGGGTGATGTAAAAAAAACATTTAGTTTAGGTGAAATAGAAAAACCAAAATATAAAATAATAAGAGAAAAAATGGCAACCTTTGTCCAAAGTCCTAAAGAAATTTTTAAAAAACCAAAAATGCATACAAGATACAAAAATATATATCTTGCGGGTGACTGGGTTGATACAGGTTTACCTGCAACAATTGAAGGTGCTATTACCTCAGGATATAATGTTGCTAATTACATAAATAAAAATTAAATGAAAATAAAAAATATTCTAGAACATTCTAAAAAAAAATTGCTAAATGAACAAAAAAAAGATGGACACTGGGTCTATGAGCTAGAAGCTGATACAACAATACCCTCAGAATATATATTAATGAATCATTTTTTAGGTATCAAAGAAGATAGTCTTGAAAAAAAGCTTGCTGTATATATAAAAAAAGAACAAAGTCCTGATGGTGGTTGGCCTCTATTTTGGAAAGGAGAATCAAATATTAGTACCAGTGTTAAAGCATATTACGCTTTAAAGATTGTTGGAGAAAAAACTTCATCTAAATTTATGAAAAAAGCTAAAAAAAAAATATTAGATTTAGGAGGTATAGAAAATTGTAATGTTTTCACAAAAATTAGCCTTGCTTTATTTGAACAAATTTCATGGAAAAAAATACCTTCAATGCCAGTAGAAATTATGTCATTGCCAAACTGGTTTCCTTTTCATATCAACAAAATTTCTTATTGGTCAAGGACTGTTGTTGTACCAATGTTAATAATCTTAGATAAAAAACCAAAGGCGAAAAATCCTAAAAAAATAAATATACAAGAATTATTTAAAAATAATAAAAAATTAAAAATAAATTATGGAAGGGAATCATTTCTTTATTTTTATTTATTTTCTTTGATTGATAAAATTTTAAAAATTATTGAACCATTTTTTCCAAAAAAATTAAAAAAAAAATCTATAGATACAGCAAAAAATTTTATACTTAATCGTTTAAATGGGATTCATGGATTAGGTGCTATTTTTCCAGCAATGACAAATTGTACTATTGCTCTTCGTTTATTAGGATTAACAAAGGAATATAAAACTTCATTAAACAGTGTTAGAAATTTAATCACACACAAAAAGAACTTTAGTTATTGTCAGCCATGTTTTTCTCCAATCTGGGATACTGGTTTAAATGGCTTATCACTTTTAGAATCTGGCCTCACATTAAAAGATCCTGCTATCCAAAAAGCATGCAAATGGTTAGAAAAAAAACAAATTTTAAAAATTAAAGGAGATTGGATTGCTAAAAATAAAAATCTTTTACCAGGGGGTTGGGCTTTTCAGTATGAAAATGATTTTTATCCTGATCTTGATGACACTGCTGTTGTAGCAATGTTTCTTGATAGAGCAGGATATCAAAATAAAAAAAGTTTAGAAAAAGCATGCAATTGGATTGTGGGAATGCAATCTAATAATGGTGGTTGGGGCGCGTTTGATAAAAACAATACATGCTATTATTTAAATAATATTCCATTTGCTGATCATGGAGCACTCTTGGACCCGCCAACAGCAGATGTGTCTGCACGTTGTGTTTCTATGCTAAGTCAAATTAATAAAAATAGTTACAAAAATACAATTAAAAAAGGAATTGCGTTTTTAAAAAACGAACAAGAAGAAGATGGTTCGTGGTTTGGAAGATGGGGAGTTAATTATATTTACGGAACTTGGTCGGTTTTACACGCTCTTAAAGCAGCAGGAGAAAATATGGATGCGAATTATATAAAAAAAGCTATGTCTTGGATAAAAAGTAAAC
>Ga0315338_1002196_pt1 | contig 20303 bp, 20 predicted proteins | sample ASW8metaG_FD_204518 | JGI IMG/M metagenome (GOLD analysis project Ga0315338, IMG submission 204518) | Ammonia-oxidizing marine archaeal communities from Monterey Bay, California, United States - ASW #8 | ecosystem: Environmental > Aquatic > Marine > Coastal | place: USA: California | collected... | reverse complement strand
ACCATGGCAGGCCTCTCATCTTTCGGTGCCAAGGGTCATTTCATTGGTAAAGTAAAAGATGACCGCTTAGGCCAAAGCTTCGCCGAAGATTTAACGCGCAATGGTATCGATTTCGAAACCGCAATGGCATTGAGTGGGCCGGCAACAGCCTGTTGCGTTATTGCGGTGACGCCTGACGGGCAGCGCAGCATGTGCACCTATCTGGGGGCGTGCCGAGAATTGACGCCCGACGACATTCATTCTGCGGCAATCACGGATGCGGCCATTCTTTATGTCGAAGGCTATCTTTGGGACGCTGAGGCTTCCAAAGATGCGCTGCGCATGGCTATGGAGGTAGCAAGGGGGGCCGAAACAAAAATTGCCTTTACCTTGTCTGATCCATTTTGCGTCGGACGGTTTCGCGAAGAATTTCTTCATCTCATGAAAAAAGATGTTCAGATTCTTTTTGCTAATGAGGAAGAAATCAAGGCGCTTTATGAGGCTGATGATTTCGATGATGCGCTTCAGGCTGTGCGCGAATGGAACGGAACTGCGGCTATCACGCGGTCGGAAAAGGGTTGCGTAATCGCATCGGAAAATGGCGAGGTCCATATGCTCGATGCGGAAAGGGTCGACAAGGTCGTCGATACAACAGGGGCTGGTGATCAATTTGCCGCTGGTTTTCTTTTCGGTCATTCGCGGGGAAAAGGTTTGCTGGACTGTGGGCGGCTCGGCACGATCGCAGCCGCGGAAATTATTTCCCATTATGGCGCGCGCCCGGAAACCTCGTTACATGCCCTCGCGGCGCACGCTGGATTAAGCTGAAGTCACGGGGTGAAAAGATTGCTATTCAGCATTACATTAAATTTTGCCTGGGCTGAAGCAGCTATGGGGTCTTAGATTTTGCTTTTCTACTCCCCCGTGACATGCATCATTATCTCCCGCTGATGCGGTGCGTCACGATGTTCGAAAAGATAGATCGATTGCCAAATGCCGAGGGCCGGCACGCCACCTTTCACCGGAATTGACAGTGAGCTTTGGGTCAGTGCCGTGCGGATATGTGCTGGCATGTCGTCGGGGCCTTCCGTTTGATGAAGATAAAGATTCACATCGCGCGAGACCAGACGTGAAAAGAAATTCTCCAAATCGTGCAAAACAGCCCTGTCAGCATTTTCTTGAATCAATAATGATGCGGAAGTGTGACGCAAGAAAAGCGTAAGAAGTCCATCTGCAATTTTCGCGCTTGAAACGAACGTCTCAACACTTTTTGTAATATCGGTTAGGCCGGGACCGCTCGGTACAATTATTACACTGTCGCTATGTTGGCTGAGCATTGTTTACTTCGCTCGATGTTTTTTAAGAGCGACATAGAACGCACCCGTGCCGCCATGCTTAGCATGGGCGGAGCTAATTCCAACGACGAGATTTCGAAATTCCGATTCACTGAGCCAACGTGGAAGCATGTCGCGCAATGCTCCACTTTTACCGGTCACGATCAGCACTACGCGTTGTCCCATCCCATGTGCGTGCATGACAAAGCGCTGCATCGCGCGATAGGCCGCTTCTTGGCGATAGCCGTGGAGGTCAAGCTTTGCCTCGGGCTTCAAGCGTCCTTTGCGCACATGGGCGGCTCGATGACCCCCGATACCGGGGATGGCTCTTTCGGAATAAACCGTTGATTTGAGTGGCAGCGTGGAAACGGGGTGGGGATTGGTGTTCATCTGAATCCGGGAGTGTTTTGGTGCCGGTCGCGGTGCGGATTTGTGTTTAAGCGGCTGGGAGTCTTTCAACACTTCGCGGAAGAACGCTGCTTCAAGCTCACTTACTTCGCGCCGGCGCGAATTCATGGTGCAACTTCAATTGTCGGAAAATTTTCGCCAATTCGATCGGCAATAATGCGCGGCAGAAGCACCATCATTTTTCCTTGGCTGCGCATGCGTCCCGCGATTTCGCCAGCGGCCACTCCAACGCCCCAATAGATGTCGCCACGAAGGGCACCATTTATCGCACCGCCGGTATCTTGGGCGATCAAAAGACGGTGAAACGCTGTATCGATTTCGCCGCCCATTGGCGCTGTAGTTTCAAGCCAGATTGGGACGCCTAATGGGTGCATGTTGGCGTCGACGGCAAGACTCGCCTCGGCGGTTAAAGGGACCCCTTCGGTCCCTCTAGCACCGAGCGCCGGATCGTCAAGCGGCTCAACACTAAAAAATATATAGGAGGCATTTTGATCGAGCAGTGCCTGCGCACTATTTGGATTGGCCTCGAGCCAGGCTCGGATCGACTGCATGGATACTTCTTCAAGAGCAAGCTCTCCTTCTCGGATGAGAACAGCGCCAATGGCGGTATAGGGGTGGCCGTTCTGACCTGCATAAGCAGCGCGCACAACGCTGCCGTCTTCGAGCCGCACTCTACCCGAACCCTGTATAGCTAAGAAAAACGCATCAACGGGATCGTCGACATAGAGCAGCTCTTCGGCCTGATCGAGGCCGTTGCTGGTGATCTCGGCGCGGGTGTCATAGGGAACAAGACGCCTGTCCAAAAGGCGTCCAGCTATGCGCTGACCCATGAAACTATCTCGGAAAAGACCAAGATCAACGCTTACAAGATCGTCAGGGAGGCCATAAAGCGGGGTTTGATACTGGCCCGCACGAATTGTACTGCCGATTAGCTCAGGTTCGAAATAGCCGGTAAAAAGGCCTTCATCATTTGCGCCCTCCATCACAATGTAGGGAACAAACTCCGCTTCGAAAAAATTTCTTGCCGCGCCTGTATCACCTTCAGAAATATTAGCTGTAGCAATACAAATGGGACGCCAGTCGCTGGCTGTTCCACCATAGCCTGCGCCCCCCAGAGGCGCGTCTTCGGCCATTGCGAGGATGGCAACACAAGAGCGTGAGAAGGCAACAAAGCCCGTATTCACATCGTTGTCATCCCAATTTGTGAGCGCTGGAAATTGAATCCGCCTCAATTGTAGTTCACCACTACTCCCGGCGAACGTTTCGGGGGGACTCTCAGGTGGCGCTTCGCCTGGCATGCAAGAGGCAAGGACACCAACCGTTACAAAGAATAGAATTGGGGCGCAAAGAGTAATGCGTGTCCGAAGATCCATACCTTCGGAAGCCCTGGTCTTTAAGCGCTAGACGTCGCGACCAGCGTCCAATTGGGGCCGCGTGCTTTGACGTCTCTGGCAAAGGTCCAGACGTCGTTGACCCGGTTGGCCGCAATCGACTCACCGTCTACCAATTCGCCGGACTGATCGCGCAACGCCTCAATAACTTCGCTTTGAAACGCGATCGTAATTTCAGATATCTGATCTTTGAGTTCTGCCGCTGTAATTTTTGCTTCTTCCAACCCGAGGAAATTAAACTCCATAGTTTGGTTCTGCTTCTCGCGCTGTGTGATTGCTTCGTCGAACGCAGCGTAAACTTCATCGCTTAAGAGTGGGCCGAGAGTTCCTCGATCGCCCTCGGCAAACGCCGTGACAATCATCTCATAGGCAGCACGTGCGCCCTCGATAAACTGCGCCTGCTCGAAGTTGCGATCGGCAAGCTTAATGTCCATAAGGGCGCGGGCTATTGGTTCTTCACGATTGGTGTTGGCATTGCTGTTGGCCCGCTCAGGCAATTTGACGACATTGTCCTCAACACGTGTTTTGGCTGGTGTTTCTGGCACGCGTACTTGTTCCTCGGGTGAGCGCTCGTTTCCCGTACGCCGGCCTAAGACGCTATACAGCCTAAAGCCGATAAACGCCGCGATCATGGCGAAAAGAATAATGTCTAAAAATTCGATCGGCATATTTAGCCTTTGTCCAAACCCATCTATGCTTTCCGGCTTTGTCTGCTTTAACCGGCTCAGAGGGTCAGACGCAGAGTCCTTCCTGCGCAGCCGGTCAGTCTACCCGGGCTGCTCTGTATTTCTAACCTAGTCCGCTGCGCCAGCTGGGTCCAGAGTTGGATTATTATTTTCCCTTTAATTGGTGATGTTCCCGCTATATGGATGCTGGTTCGTAAAATGCCGGAGAGCAAGCACAACTAACCCGCAAGCCGCTTTGCTTGTAAATTTCCTGCAATCCGTGTTAGCGGCGAGCGCCAATTGGCGAAAGACGGAAATCTTACAACGGAAAGCAGAAAATGGCTGACGAAATAAAGAGCCCGAGCGCCGACGGTGCTGACAAAAAGAGCCCGAGCGGCGGCGACGCCGACAAAACGGCGCCAGGTGCCAATCCGGGCGCAACACCCCCGGAACCATCGATCCAGATGATAAGTCAGTATGTTAGGGATCTTTCATTCGAAAATCCGGGAGTGGGCCGTCAGGTTAAAAGCCCTAAGGTTGAGCTCTCGGTGGATTTGCAAACCAAAGCTGCCACTGAACCGGGCCAGTACGAGATCCTATTGAAGCTGCGCGTCACCGCGGTTGACGAGACCGTCACCATGTTCATTGTCGAGCTCGCCTATGGAGCTTATGTGTTATTGAAAGACGTGCCAGAAGACTACATTCAGCAGGTCTTAATGATTGAAATTCCTCGCCAGATGTTTCCGTTCGCGCGACGCATTGTGGCCGACGTAACGCGTGACGGCGGTATGATGCCGCTTATGCTTGAACCAATCGACTTCCTTGCGATCTATCGTAAGAAAATGGCGGAATCCGCGGGACAAGCAAAACCGGCATCCTAGGGGTTACAAACTCCTATACATGGCCTCATCAGGCTTTATTCCAGCTCCATAGAACATCGCCTTTAAGCTCGGATGAAATAAAGCTCTCATGACTTTTTCGCTCTGCAGCGCTGAGGCGGGGCGGCAGCGTTTTGCCGCGTTGCCGGGCGGCGCTGACTTCTCCGGGGGCCGCTTGGACTTCGTGGCTCTCCCACGGGGCAAGCTTCAGATCGGCCTGACGGCCGCCTATAAGTTCAAGATAGACTTGTGCAAGAAGCTCGGTATCGACTTTCGCGCTGTGCGTGGCACGCGCCGACAAATCGATATTGAACCGACGGCATAACTCGTCGAGAGAGTAGCGCGCACCCGGAAAGCGGCGCTTGGCTATCTCAATTGTATCGATACCGCGAGACACTGGAAGAACAGGTTTTGTGACCCGCTCAAGTTCGGCATTTAAGAATTTCAAATCGAATTCCGCATTGTGGATCACAAGCGGTGCGTCACCAATAAAGGCAATAAAATCATCTGCAATCTCAGAAAAAAGCGGCGCGCCTGCCAATTTGTCGCTCGTTATTCCGTGAATTCTCGTCGATTCTTCTGGGATGTCACGCTCGGGATTAACAAGCACATGAAAAATCTGGTCTGTGGGAAGGTGATTCTCGAGCTCGATACAACAGATCTCAATGATTCTGTGGCCCTGAGAGGGGTCCAGGCCGGTCGTTTCTGTATCAAGGACAATTTCTCGCATACGTTTACGCTATCCCATCCGCTCCTTGATCACAGAAAAAATCTCTTCAACTTGGCCGGCAGCGTGGTCCAAGCCTTTGCTTGTATCAATCACGAAATCGGCTTTTGCACGCTTTTCGGCATCGGGAATTTGCCGAGCTATAATCGCTGCGAATTTTTCTTCCGTCATTCCCGGGCGTTCAAATACACGTGCGCGCTGAACATCTGCCGGAGCGGACACAACGATGATGGCATCGACATCTTTCTCGCTTCCGACCTCAAAGAGTAGGGGAATCTCGAGCACGGCAAACGCTGCGCCATCCTTAGACGCTTCATCCAAGAAAGCGCGACGAATATTACACGCAAGCGGGTGCACTATTTCTTCCAAACGTTTAAAGGCTGACTTGTTGACGGTGACAAAATTTGAAAGTGCCTGTCGGTCAACCGCTCCGTTTTTCACCACACCAGGAAAGGCCAAACCGATGGCACCGACAGCAGCACCGCCAACGGAATAGAGTTCGCTCACGGCCTTATCCGCGTCGTAGACTGGCATTCCTAGCCGTAGAAAAATCTTCGCGGTTTCGGATTTCCCCATGCCGATCGAGCCGGTTAGCCCGATAAGAAAAGGCCGCTTGGATTGCTCAACCATTTAGCTTTGCTTCCAAAACCATGCGCAATTCTCGTGTCACGATGGGAGTGATTCCAAACCAAGCCGCAAAAGCCGGGGCCGCTTGATGCATAAGCATGCCGAGTCCATCCATGGTGCGGAGGCCCTGCGCGCTTGCTTTTCGCAGAAGGGCTGTTTTATGGGGATTGTAGACAATATCGGCAACGGCCGTTTCGGCTGGCAATGCTTCGAGCGCGATATCCAGTGGCTCCTTTCCTACCATTCCGAGGCTCGTCGTGTTCACCAGAAGGCCGGCATCCGCAAATGCCGGCAGCCAATCTCCCCATTCGAAAACTTTTATTCGGGCGCCCTCTACCGCTTTAGCAAGCCCCTCAGCGCGCGCGCAGGTACGGTTGAGAATGCGTATTTCTTTAGCGCCGTTCTTAACCAATGCAATAACGACCGCGCGAGCAGCGCCACCCGCACCTAAAAGCACGACCGGTCCGTTTCGCGCGGCACCCTCACCTAGTGAATCGTTAAGTGCCGCAGAAAACCCTGATACGTCTGTGTTGCGCCCATGAATTTTCTCGTTTTGAAAAATCAGCAAATTCACAGCGCCCGCAGCGCGCGCATCAGCGTCTAATGTGGAAGACAAGCTATAGGCGGCCTGTTTATGGGGGATTGTCACATTAACCCCCGCAAAACCACTCTCGCTGAGCGATACAATCCGTTCTGAAAACTCTTCAGGTGGTACGCCCAGCGGCAAATACTCGGCATCAATCCCATACTGTGCCATCCAATGGGCATGCATCGTAGGAGAAAGAGATTGGCTAATGGGCCAACCAACAATGCCCGCGCGCTTTTTTATTGCTTTGCTCATTTCTGGATGATTCCTCGCGCGCGCAACGCGCCCAAGAGCGGAAAAAGTGGCAGGCCGCGTATTGTAAATTGGTTGCCTGTGATCTTTTCAAACAGCTGTGCACCTCTGCCCTCAATCCGATAACAGCCGACAGAGCTCAGTATATCAATTCCTTCTTGTTCAAGATAATCGTCCAAAAACGCATCGGAAAAATCTCGAACCCATAATTCGGCGGTTTCGGCGTATAACCATTCTGTTTTTTTATCGCGTACTAGTGCCACGGCGCTGATTAACTCCTGCCTCCGGCCACGAAATTGCTTCAAACTTTCCCGCGCTTGCATAAGATTTTTAGCTTTATTGAAAACTTGCCCCTCACAAACCAAGATCTGGTCAGCCCCTAAAACAAGCGAATTTTCTGCATGCGCACTAACCTCCATTGCCTTTTGTTCGGCCAGCGTGCTTGCAATCGCGGCGGCAGATGCACCCTCGCTATGAAGCCTCTCTTTGATTATTTCTTCATCGATACTCGCGGGGTTGATTTCGAAGGGTATCCGGGCGGCCTCAAGAATATCTCGCCGAGCGATGCTAGCCGAAGCAAGAATGAATTTTGTACTCAACTGTCTTCGTTCCTTTCGGTAAGCAAGTTGAGAATCTTCGCGGCGGGCTCTTCGATTGATCGCCTGGTCACGTCGACTGAAGGTTGGCCGTGCTGCTCATATAATCGTCTGGCCTCTGTGACTTCGCTGGGTATAAACAAGGTGTAAATGGTACACATTTGCATGGATAAGTCCTGGGCTCATGCACAGTTCAGCATGAAACTTATAATGACAGTTAGTCTATGCGGATAGAACACTGGCTTATCCCCGGCACCTGTGGAGAATTCGCTCTTGATGAAACCCCACGCATAAGCGTATTGCAGCTCCATTAAGACCAACCATCCACACTATACCGTCCCCAACAACAACTTCAGAAGAGTCTAGAGTCTTATAGTAGTAGTAGTAATGAATAGTGAAACTAGCCCCGACCTCCTAAATATCTTTAGGCGAAGTTCTATAACGCCCACGCCCATATGGTTGATGCGTCAGGCTGGTCGTTACCTTCCTGAGTATCAGAAGATGCGAAAGGAGATTGGCTCATTCTGGTCAATGTGTATGACGCCGGAATGTTCAGTTGAGGTAACTCTGCAACCGATCCGTAGATTTGATTTTGATGCCGCGATAATTTTCTCAGATATTTTGGTGATACCTCACGCACTTGGCCAGTCGGTCCGATTTAAAGATGGTGTAGGGCCGGTAATTCAGCCGCTATCAGAGATTAATTCATTAATCAGGGATAAAGACATTTGGCGAGAAAGGCTTTCACCGGTTTACACAGCCTTAAAAGACACGCGTAAAGCATTAGTGGCGGAGAAAGCGCTCATAGGATTTGCCGGCGCACCGTGGACGCTTGCAGCCTATATGCTGGAGGGCCGTGGGACAAAGGACCAAGGCGACGCCCGACTCTATGCCTATCGTAATCAAAAAATATTTGGGGAACTGTTAGAGCTATTAAGTAGGGCCGTTGCCACACACCTCATTTGGCAAATAGAGGCCGGCGCAAATGTTGTGCAGATTTTCGATTCGTGGGCTGGGGGGCTACCCGAACAACCGTTCAAGGATTGGGTTATCACCCCAACAAAGCAAGTCGTTGAAATGGTGCGCCGGAAGCACCCACATATTCCCATAATTGGTTTTCCTCGGCTGGCCACCCAAAGCGGCCTTGAGGCTTACGCTGTAGAGACGGGTGTTAACGCGATAAGCATTGATACTGCGACGCCAATAGACTGGGCCGTGGAAAAACTAGGTGGCGATTTCATTTTGCAAGGAAATCTTGACCCACTAGCATTGGTCGCTGGTGATGAGATTCTTGACCGGGCAGTAGACAAGATAATGGCCGCGACCGCGGGCGTACCTTTCATATTCAATCTAGGGCACGGGATCTTACAAACCACACCGACGGACAATGTTGCCCGCTTAGTTGCTCGCGTCCGTGGTAGGGCAGGTGAATAATAGTGAAGACTGCGATTGTACTATTCAATCTCGGAGGGCCCGACAGCCTCAGCGCTGTCCGGCCATTTCTAAGGAATCTTTTTTCTGATCCAGCGATCATTCGCACTCCGTCTTTTCTTCGGGCGCTGATTGCATGGTTCATTGCCTATCGCCGGGCACCGGTTGCACGAGAAATATACGCCAAAATCGGTGGTGGCTCGCCACTGCTCCAGGAAACGAAATTGCAAGCGCGTGCCTTGGAGGCTGCTTTGGGCATGAAGGGGTTAGATTCAAAGTGTTTTATTGCGATGCGCTATTGGCGGCCCTTTACCGCAGAAGCTGCGGCTGCGGTAAAGGCGTTTGCTCCTGACAAGATTGTTCTGCTACCGCTCTATCCACAGTTCTCGACTACGACTACACAATCGTCGCGTAGGGCTTGGGCGAAAGACGCAAAAAATTTAAAGCTTAGCATTCCAACTTGCGAGATATGTTGCTACCCGACCGAAAGAGGGTTCATTGCAGCTATGGTTGCACGAACACGGGAAGTTATGACCAAGGTCAAGCCAGGAATAGACTACCGCGTGCTTTTCTCCGCACATGGTTTACCAAAAAAAATCGTCGATGCCGGTGACCCATATCAGTCTCAAATTGAAATGACGGCTGACGCGATTGTTGAAGAGCTTGGGTATGAGAATCTTGATTCGGCAGTTTGCTATCAAAGTCGGGTGGGGCCCCTTGAGTGGATCGGACCTTCGACAGACGCCGAAATTGAGCGTGCTGGCAAAGATGGCAAGGGGGTGATCGTGGTGCCCGTGGCTTTTGTGTCGGAGCATTCGGAGACTCTGGTTGAGCTCGATATCGAATATGCCGAGCTTGCAAAACGTGCTGGCGTTCGTGATTATTTACGCGCGGCAACAGTACGCGACCATCCCGATTTCATTTCCGGCCTGGCTGGCCTGGTATCAGTAGGTCTGAATGCACAGAAAACAGTAAGCTGCGTTATCGGGCGGCTGTGTCCGCTAGAGACAGTTTGTGGCCAAGACGGGGTCAAAGGTTGATGTTCCTAGATGTGCTGGCGCCGTATTATCTTTGGATCAAGGCTTTCCATGTCATTGCTGTTATAGCCTGGATGGCTGGCATGCTCTATCTGCCCAGACTTTTTGTTTATCACTGTGAAGTTACCCTAGGCACGCCTGAATCGGAGCGTTTCAAGCGTATGGAGATACGCCTCCTACGAATAATAATAAATCCATCAATGATTTCTGTTTGGGTGCTTGGGCTGTTACTTGTATATCTTGGCCACCATTGGGCCGAACCTTGGATGCATCTAAAACTCACCCTTGTTGTGGTTTTGAGCGCCCTCCACGCCCTTTTATCGCGTTGGTGCAGGGATTTTGCCAATGATACTAATGCCCGCTCTCAGCGCTTCTACAGGGTGACCAACGAAGTGCCAGCAATCTTGATGGTTGCCGTTGTCATACTGGTCGTCGTCAAGCCTTTATAGAGCGCGGGGTAAACGGCCAGCCAAAAGGCCCCGAAAAAAGAAGGGATTTGCAACAGGCGAAATTCGCTGTAAGATTCACCTGTCTCTCAACAGGCGTCAAAGGGATCTCGCCCGGATTATGGCGAACCCGGCAGGGAATCCTACTAGACGCCATCTCTTCTCTTAGACTCTTTGGCTTTGGGCGAATTGTGAACGCCTTATGCCACAGAACCAATAATGGACATCGATAAGCGGCCCCAAACCGTCACTTAGAGCCACCCACCCTCCTAAGAAACTTTCCAGGTAAGCGCTATGCCCGCAAAAGCCGATCTTAAGGCCATGAAGCTCCAAGAGCTCAAAGCCAAATCTCCCACCGACCTTCTTTCTTTCGCAGAGGAACTTGAAATCGAGAATGCCTCTTCGATGCGCAAGCAAGATATGATGTTCGCGATTCTGAAAGAGCTCGCCGAACGTAGCGTCGAAATCACTGGCATTGGGGTGCTGGAAGTTTTGCAAGATGGTTTTGGATTTTTGCGCTCGCCAGAATCAAATTATCTTGCTGGACCTGACGATATCTATGTCAGCCCTTCGCAAACACGCCGATTTGGCCTTCGTACCGGTGACACGGTCGAGGGAACCATTCGCAGCCCGAAAGATGGCGAACGCTATTTCGCGCTTTTGAAAGTATCCACGATCAATTTCGAAGACCCTGACGCCACTAAGCATAAAGTCCACTTTGACAATCTGACCCCACTCTATCCGACCAAGCGATTTGTGATGGAGACGGATGATCCGAAGGCGAAGGACAAGACCGGCAGAATTATTGATATTGTTGCGCCGCTCGGCATGGGCCAGCGTGCGCTCATTACGGCCCAACCCCGCACCGGTAAAACGGTTATTCTTCAAAACATAGCTAAAGCGTTAGCCGCCAATCATCCTGACTGTTATTTGATCGTGCTCTTAATCGACGAGCGCCCTGAAGAAGTCACTGACATGCAAAGGTCGGTAAACGGCGAAGTGATTTCTTCGACTTTTGATGAGCCCGCCACGCGCCATGTTCAGGTCGCCGAAATGGTGATCGAAAAAGCGAAGCGCTTAGTCGAACATAAGCGCGATGTCATCATTCTTCTTGATTCGATCACTCGACTCGGCCGCGCCTACAACACGGTGGTGCCATCCTCTGGGAAGGTGCTGACGGGCGGCGTCGACGCCAACGCATTGCAAAAACCAAAACGCTTTTTCGGTGCGGCACGCAATATTGAAGAAGGTGGCTCGTTGACAATTATTGCGACTGCCCTGATCGATACTGGCAGCCGAATGGATGAAGTTATTTTTGAAGAGTTTAAAGGCACCGGCAATTCAGAAATTATTCTTGACCGTAAGGTATCGGACAAGCGCGTCTTTCCATCCATCGACATTCTTCGCTCAGGCACCCGCAAGGACGAGCTGCTCGTGGACAAAGGGACACTTTCGAAAATGTATGTACTCAGACGCATTCTCGCCCCGATGGGTACAATCGACGCGATCGAATTCCTACTCGACAAACTTCGCGAGTCGAAGACCAATGCAGATTTCTTTGACAGTATGAACACATAAGGCCCGCCAACAGGCCAGCATTACCTAACTTGGCCGGCCAGCCTCCAAGCGGCCGGTTGTAGCAATTCGCCAACCCGAAAGTGCGAACAATGCGGCCATACCCCCGCCGATCACCAAGTCGGGAATGTTAGAGTTTGTGAGGGCCACGGTGCCGCCAGCAGCGATGACCGCGACATTACTGACAGCATCATTTCGCCCAGCACGCCACAAAGTAGCAAAACCGCTAGGAGCGCCACTATGCCTCAACATGATCGCCCAGGAACCCAGACTGGCGATTAAGGCCAGCACCCCCATGCCGATCATTAAATTTGGATGGGGAATACTTCCCATGACCGACCAGCGGAAGACCACGACACAGACGAGGCCTCCGAGAAGCATCATCACGGCGCCCTGTAATTGGACGCTCCAGCGCTGTCTGGCGCTGTCACCGCAAGCGGCACGAAACGCAAAAGAGGCATTAATGGAGAGTTGAAGAAAGATCAGCCCATTCGCCATCATTGCCGTGGAGCCGGCCGGGACGGAAATTAGCCCTTGAATACAGGCGACAAGCCCGGCAATCCACGAGATCAGCAGCAGAGCTACGCGTTCATTGGCGTGCATGGTCCGAGGTTGGCCCTGACAACGCGCGCGTGTCCAGCCGAAAGTGAGCTACGCCAAAGCTAAAAAGCGACAATCCCCATAAAAACTCTGGGCCTCATGGAATAAGCAACGTTGCACCGGTGGTCGCCCGGCTATGCAGTGCTTCATGCGCCTCACACGCTTTTTCGAGCGAGAAACGCTGATTGACGGTAATTTTCACTGCACCTGATGCAATCATAGAAAAAAGATCATCTGCGGTTTCCTGCATCTCCTCTCGATTTCGTGTGTAGTGCAGCAAGGTTGGCCGTGTCAGATAGAGCGAGCCCTTAGGGCTTAAAAGATGTGGCTCAAAGGGTGGCACCGCACCGGAAGCATTGCCGAACGTAACAAGCAAGCCGCGGGTCTGAAGACAATTTAGCGATGCCATGAAGGTGTCTTTGCCGATCGAATCATAGACAACAGGCACACCCAGGCCGCCGGTGACCTCTTTCACTTTTGCAGGAATATCTTCAGTGCGCGAATTGAAAACATGGGCACAGCCATTTGCTAAAGCGAGCTCCCGCTTCGAATCGGCACCCACGGTTCCAATAACCGTCACACCCAAATGCTTGGCCCATTGGCAAAGAATGAGGCCAACGCCACCCGCCGCAGCATGGACAAGAATAGTCTGTCCTGCCTGAACGGGGAAAGTGCGCTTCAAAAGATATTGTGCGGTCATACCCTTCAACATGCATGCAGCAGCGGTTTCGTCCGTAATCGAATCAGGTAACTTAACAGCGCGCCACTCAGGAATATTTGCAGCTTCCGAGTAGGAGCCGGGAACATTCACATAGGCTATTCTGTCTCCAATCTTAATGCGCGTAACGTTTTCGCCCACCACCTCTACGACTCCGGCACCCTCTGAGCCGATCCCGGTAGGTAGAGGAAGCTTGTAAAGACCAGAGCGGTGGTAGGTGTCGATGAAATTGACTCCTATCGCGGTATGGCGGAGCCGAACTTCGTCCGGGCCAGGTGGCGAAAGCTCTATATCTTCGAGCACCATTGTGTTTGGGCCGCCGGGCGTACGAACAATTATTGCCTTCATTTTGCGCCCCCAGATTCCGATTAACCGAGATGTTGGCAAAAAAATGTTTCGCTGCGGGCATTGGCGAGATCAGCACTAGCCTTATCGTAGTGCTGACCACCGGTGCGCGCGAACGCATGCTCCATTTCCGCATAGGCATGAAGTGTGACATGCGGATTGTCATTTAGCCCGGCTATAATCTTTGCTTGTGCCTCTGGTGGTACGAACTGGTCGTTCTCTGCGATATGCAGCATGGCCGGCTTTGAGATCTTGGCCGCTTCGTCGAGGCGGTCTTGGATATAGACTCCGTAATAGCCAACCGAGGCGTCGGAATCAGTGCGAGTCGCCGAGAGATAGGCAAGCTGCCCCCCAAGACAATACCCCACCGCCCCAACTTTGCCGTTGGACCCGGGCAAAGCCCGCAAATAGTCGATGCCAGTCTGAATGTCTTCCATTCCTGTGTCGACATTGAATGCCTGCATAAGCGAAAATGCCTTTTGCCAATGCTCCTCGCTTTTGTCGGTGATATCGACACCTGGCTCGATGCGCCAAAATAGATCCGGCGCGAGCGCAAAGCGGCCTTTGGAGGCATGGTAGTCGCAAACTTCGCGAACAAATTCATTGACCCCAAAGATTTCTTGAATAACTAGAATGGCCGGCCCCTCGCCAGAAGACGGCGCGGCAAGATAGCCTCCAAACGACCCATCCTTGTTCGAGAGCGTAACTTTCCCCCCTGTCATGTTCAGCACCCCTTGTCGTGAATTAGGCTCTACCCCAGCCGCACTGATCGCAGCGCCCGTGTTTGAAAATATCTAATTTAGCTAGAATCTACGCGGTACCACCCCCGCCTGCACAGCACCTTGTTCCTGCGCGGGCATCTGCAAGACCTGAGACAAAGTCACAGCGCTTGTAATCGGTGCCGAGCAGACACTTGCACGGCAAACATAGGCTGTTGGTTGTCCGTTTTCCATTTTCTTCCCACGCGCGGGATGGAGCTCAGGCAGATCTTCTTCCGGAGAAATAATGGTCGTAATTTTGTTGGGCACACTACGGCCCAAAATCGCATTCAAGAGATCGAGCGTACGTGGATCAGTTGCCCCCCCGATAATCACTATCTGCAATGTGTTCATGCAAAATTCGATACCGTTCAAAAAAGTCGGCATATGCAGGTGCCCATTTGGGAGATCACCGGCAAAAGCGTTTAAGAGGGCGTTGAGCGTTTCGTTGTAGGGCTTTTCACCGGTGGCGTAATAAAGTCTCGCCAGCACTTCAAGCATGACTCCATTTGCAGTCGGGGTTTGATTGTCCTTTGCAGAACGAATTTTGACATTCACTGGTTCATCTCTTTGCGCTGATAATTTGTAACCGCCTAGTGTGAGATCCCAAAATTCTTCGTTTAAGACTTTTGTCCACGCAATTGCACGATCAAGATATTTTTTTTCTTGTGTTGTCTCATAGAGGTGCAATGCAGCGCGCGCCATGTGCGCATAGTCATCGGAAAAGCCAGGATGTTGTCGCTTACCCGCACGATAGGTATGAAAGAGTTTGTCCCCCTCCCCTAGTTTTTCACAAACAAAAGCGAACGCCTTCTCCGCATGTCTGACCCAGTCTGAATGTTCTAAAGCGGGCCCAGAAAATGCGAGCGCTGCAATCATCATCCCGTTCCAATCAGCAAGAACTTTATCGTCGCGCATTGGTTTTACGCGCTTGTCCCGAATTTCAAGAAGCTTCTTGAGCTGTGCCTCGAAAAGTTTTTCATCGGCTTCAGTTAGGTCGGTAAGTGGAATATAGCGGTGCAGAATATTGCGCCCGTTGTAATTGCCTTCAGCGGTCACGCCATAGGCTTGCTTGAAGCGGGGTATCAATGTCCCAACCAATGCAGCGTCGATTTCGGCTTCGGACCAAAGATAGTACTTGCCCTCTTCGCCTTCTGAATCAGCATCGACGCTAGCGGCGAAAGCCGAATCTTCGACAAGCATCTCTCGCGTGAGCCATCCGACGGTATCTTCGACTCTGTTTCTGAATGTCGGGTTGCGACCAGACTGCCAAATTAGGGTGAGTATTTCGATGAACTGAGCGTTGTCGTAGAGCATCTTTTCGAAATGCGGTACAATCCAGCGATCGTCTACTGAGTAGCGTGAAAACCCTCCGCCAACATGGTCATAAATCCCCCCGCGCGACATAGAGTCGAGTGATGTCATTACGATTTGCGCAAATTGCGGCGTGCCGGTGCGTAAGAAGGCGCGCCAAAGAAGCGCAACCGATGGGACATTCGGGAATTTGGGTGCCCCCGTCATACCGCCGAAAAAAATATCAAAGCGCTGCGCAGTGGACACAGTGAAATTTTCGAGAAGAATAGGATCAACTTTGCCTGACTTATCCTGGTTCCAGGCTTGCTCGGTTAGTTGTCTGATGTGTTCGATGTTAGGTTGGGTAGCTTCAGGTTTCTCACGATAACGCTGTGAGATCTGATTTAAGACGGTTTTAAACGCGGGACGCCCCATGGCGTCTTCCTTGGGGAAATATGTGCCTGCCCAAAACGGCTCGCCTTGCGATGTAAGAAACGCCGTTAGCGGCCACCCGCCACCCTCTCCTGTGACGGCCATCGCATGTTGCAGCCACGTATCGATGTCAGGCCGCTCTTCACGATCTACTTTAACCGGAATATACAGTTCATTGATAAGCGCAGCAGTTTCTTCATCTTCGAAACTTTCATGCGCCATGACATGGCACCAATGGCACGCGGCATATCCGATCGAAACAAGCAACGGCTTGTTTGCGGCCTTGGCCTCGTTTAACGCCTCAGCGCCCCATGGACGCCAGTGCACAGGGTTGTCTTTGTGTTGGAGTAAATAGGGACTGGTTTCAGACGCGAGCAAATTGCCGGACATGTTTTTTCCGTTTAGTCGAGTTTTAGAAAGGACCTGACCGCACTTTACCACGTGCGTGATTACTGTTTTTTAGTGCGGACACTAGTTTCCTACAGCTTCTAGCGCGCTCTTCACAAGACTGAGTCGGCACATGAAGACAGCATCATAATTTTTTTTAGATGGTTTATAAGACATTCAGACCACTACGCTGGGCCGCTGTGCGGTGCTGGCTACTAGTTTAGATTAATGTTTTTCAATGTCGTCATGAAGAGACGGGAATGACCTCCGACGCACAAGATACAATTTTTGCGCTATCATCTGCACCCGGCAGGGCAGGCATTGCTGTTATTCGAATATCCGGTGCAAAGGCGCACAGCCTAGAAAAGCTAATTAAAGGCAGCCTCCCAGGAGCAGGGAAGGCTGAATTACGAACAGTGTTCGATTGTTTGACTAATGAGCGGATAGACTTGGCACTAATTATAGTTTTTACTGCTCCCAAGTCTTATACCGGTGAAAATATTGTTGAAATTCAATGTCATGGTAGCCGTGCGGTAGTGGATGCCATACTTGGATTATTGACGAGAGTTGAAGGATTTCGTCCCGCCGAAAGAGGGGAGTTCACCCGACGTGCAGTTGAAAATGGATGTATTGATCTTACCCAAGCAGAGGCGATCGCCGACTTAATTGATGCTGAGACCGACGCTCAGCGTCGGCAAGCTCTACGCCAGCATGAAGGTGCACTAGGAGACTTTTATGAGAAACTCCGAGGGCGTTTGATAAAGGCGGCAGCCTGGCTTGAGGCGTCGATTGATTTTCCGGACGAAGAAATTCCAGAAGGGGCAGTTGATGGTGCGAAAACTGAACTCACCGCGATTCATAATGCAATTTCAGGGCACCTCAAAGATGGTCGGCGTGGTGAGATATTGCGTGAAGGGCTCCATGTTGCAGTAATTGGCGCGCCTAATGCGGGTAAAAGCTCTCTCGTAAATGCACTTGCGCAGCGAGAAGTTGCGATCGTAAACGATGCCCCTGGCACCACACGTGATGTGATTGACGTGCGCCTGGATCTCAAGGGCTTCCCAGTTATTCTTTCTGATACAGCTGGGTTGCGTGAAGCACAGGACGCGGCTGAAGAAGAGGGCATCCGGCGTGCCAAGACACGAGCAGCAAACGCAGATATTCGCCTTTTAGTGGTGGATGGGGTCGAGCCCTTTATGGCAGAGACACCAGGCCCAGAAATTGTGGTTTTTACCAAAGCCGACCTCGCGAGGAAGCAAGGATCTGGCCTATGGGTTTCAGCAAAAACCGGGGAAGGGCTTGATATTTTGATTAATTTACTTGCAGAGCGTGCAAGTGAGGGTCTGAGTGGTGACAACCCACCACTAACACGCATACGTCATCGTCACGCCCTTGAAGAAGCTGTTTTAGCGTTAAGCAACGCCCTAGAATTGGACCAGAAAAATCCAGAAATTGTCGCGGAGGAAGTTCGGCGCGCACTGCGGGCGTTGGGGCGGATTACCGGCCGCGTTGATCTTGACGAACTTCTAGACATTGTTTTTCAAGATTTTTGCATCGGAAAATAGATGTTTCACGTGAAACAATCAGTTTTGCTTGAGGCCCAGCCCAAGAGGGCATATTGGACGTAACATGACTAAACGCTTTGATGTAGTTGTAATCGGGGGTGGACATGCCGGTTGTGAAGCGGCAGCGGCAGCTGCGCGCGTGGGCGCTAAAACTTTACTGCTCACACATCAGCTAGAGACCATTGGAGAGATGTCCTGCAACCCAGCGATTGGTGGGTTGGGAAAGGGCCACTTGGTTCGTGAAATTGATGCCTTAGATGGACTCATAGGCAAGGTTGCTGACGCAGCAGGAATTCAATTTCGACTCCTTAATCGCCGCAAGGGCCCAGCGGTTCGTGGTCCCAGAGCCCAGGCGGATCGCAAGCTCTATCGCCAAGCAATGCAGGCAGAATTGCAAAGGATTGACGGTCTCGCCATCGTAGCAGACGAGGCAAAGGACCTGTTGATTGCCAACGGAAAAATTGAAGGCGTTATTACAGGTAGTGGAGAGAATATTGTCGCGCCAAGCGTGGTCGTTACAACTGGGACCTTCCTACGCGGCCTCATTCATATGGGTGAAAAGCAAATTCCCGCGGGCCGTGTGGGTGAAGCTCCATCCCTGGAGCTGTCCAAAACTCTCTATGGGCTAGGCCTTGCCATGGGGCGTTTAAAGACAGGAACCCCGCCACGGCTTGATGGCCGGACGATTGATTGGGCTGGGCTTACGGTTCAGCACGGAGATGATCCGCCCGCACCCTTTTCTTTTCTCACAACAAAAATTGTAAACCCACAAATTCCTTGTCATTTGACTGGTACAACTAAAGAAACCCATGAAATTATTAGAAAAAACCTTGATAAGGCGCCAATCTATTCAGGGCAGATTGAGAGCGCTGGGCCCCGTTACTGCCCGTCCATTGAAGATAAGGTGGTGCGCTTCGATGGTAGAAATACGCACCAAATTTTCCTAGAGCCAGAGGGGCTTGATGACCACGTAATTTACCCTAACGGTATCTCGACTTCCCTGCCTGATGAGGTTCAGCAGGCGTTTTTAAAAACCATCCCGGGACTGTCCAAAGCTAGGATTGTAAGGCCTGGATATGCAGTTGAATATGATTATGTGGACCCCAGAGAACTTAGCTCTGCACTTGAAACCAAGGCGGTTACAGGTCTGTTTTTGGCCGGACAAATCAACGGAACTACTGGATATGAGGAGGCTGCAGCTCAAGGGCTAGTGGCAGGGGCAAACGCAGCGAATAGAGCCAGCGGTTCAAAATTCCTCGTGCTGGACCGATCCCAGGCCTATATCGGAGTACTGATCGATGATTTGGTGACTAGGGGTGTAAACGAGCCCTATCGTATGTTTACTTCTAGGGCGGAGTACCGGCTTACTCTTCGAGCCGACAACGCAGACCAACGACTGAATGCAATCGGCGAGGGAATGGGCCTGGTGGGTCCCGAGCGCAGAGCTACCTTTTCAGCCAAACTGATGCAGCTCAAGCGCGCGAGACGCGTAATTGGAGATCTAAATCTTACCCCGAACGCTGCAAAAAAACTGGGAATCAATGTCCGTCAGGATGGAGTACGTCGGAGCGCCACGGAACTTCTTTCGCTTTCTGGTGTGGACTTTGATTCGCTTGCTCGGATCTGGCCACAGCTGGCTGGAATTACACCAGTGATTGCAGAGCAGATCGAAATTGACGCCCATTACGCCGGATATCTTAATCGTCAGGAGGCAGACATTATTGCCTTCCGGCGTGACGAAGCGCTCGCACTCCCCAGTGACTTCAACTATGACGAAATAGCCGGGCTCTCTAACGAGTGTCGGGTCAAATTATCTGAAATACGCCCTGGAACCCTGGGCCAAGCAGCTAGAATCGACGGGATAACCCCAGCGGCCCTCACGCTCGTACTGGCCCACTTGAAGGCTCAAAAAAGGTCCAGCCCTTCCCGTTGCCATGCCGGCTGACCAACCCCTACAGGACCCACAAAATGATTTAGGTCCACAGGAGTTTGCCGCAAACATTAAAGTTTCACGTGAAACAATCGAACATTTGAAAATCTACGCGGATATGCTGCGCGAGTGGAATGGAATCCAAAACCTTGTTTCCAAAAGGTCCCTTACTTATCTCTGGCAAAGGCATTTTTTAGACTCCGCTCAGCTAGCCCATTACTTCCCAACCACTGCAAGATCGCTTGTGGATCTAGGCACCGGCGCTGGATTTCCCGGCCTCGTTCTTTCAGAAATCCTAAGGAATAGAGACTATTTTCGAACTGTCGTTTACGAATCTACAGAAAAA
>Ga0315338_1002194_pt1 | contig 20334 bp, 17 predicted proteins | sample ASW8metaG_FD_204518 | JGI IMG/M metagenome (GOLD analysis project Ga0315338, IMG submission 204518) | Ammonia-oxidizing marine archaeal communities from Monterey Bay, California, United States - ASW #8 | ecosystem: Environmental > Aquatic > Marine > Coastal | place: USA: California | collected... | reverse complement strand
TATCGGGCAACGTTTTCAATCTCGACGACGGCCACGGCCGGCGACAGTTCGAATGCAGCCTCGGCGTCGACGTACTCATCGGGAATCTTCGGCACCTCACCGAAACGGATCGACACGTCGGGTTCGCCGGCGCCCTCCTCTGGGAGGGAGAGGATCGGAAACGGAGAGCCGATGATCAGCTCAAAGGCTCGATAGAGATTCAACGCGATCACCGCTCCGGCACACCGAGGAACTGGAGAGCATGCCACACGCTTCGCGACTCATCGGGTCCGATCGCTCGTCCGCTGTCCATCCGGCGGCGGAGTCGATCCATATCCAGATATCGCGCCTTCGGGAGATCGACCGAAGTCCGATCACCGACCGCTTGCCAGGTTCGGAACATCGCCAGCGACGACTCGTCGTACATCTCGGTGTTCATGGCGGGGTCGGACTTGTCGGTGTTGTCAGCGACAGCGGGGAATCCGAAAGTCTTGACGGTTCTGCGCATGAGACATCGGTCGAGTCTCCCATCGATGAACTGATCAGGCGGGAGTCCGAGAGCAAACTCGACGACGCGTTGATCCAGCAGTGGGAATCGGTGCTCAACGCCTCGACGCGATCCAGCGTGGTGCCACGACTCGATACGCGATGCCAGGTGGCCGGAGCCAAGCAAGCCGAGCTGGTAGCTGCGGACATCGTGCGCATGCCAGTCAGATGACAACGTTGCGATCTCTTCGCGGTGCGATCTTGCCAATTCCGGATCGACGAATGACTCAAATGTCGCCTGGTCTTCGGCTTGGACCCGCCCCAACATACGGAGCACGCTCGACGGCAGATTCGGCTCGACGCCATTCACGAACAGGAACCGCAGCGGTCGACGAGACCGCTCTCGGCTCATGCGATACAAGTCGAGCAGTCGACCACGTCGGGCCAGACCAGGCATGTGCCCTCTGCCGTTGAAGCTCACGAGCTCGTCACCACCCCACCCAGACAGAAGAACGTCGACACCGGCGTGCGAAGCGTTCTTCACCACCGTCAGCTCGCGAACGAGTGTGTCTTCTGTCGGCTGGCGAGTGACATCGCGCCGGAGGACCTCGACAATCTCGGCTGTACCTGTCGTGAGGTACTGCAGGGAAATTCCCAAACGCACCCGCACGTCGTCGATGAGATCGCGTTCGTCAAATCCGACCACGGACGACACGTCGGACCGAGGTGGCTCCCAAGCGAAGCTGAGTAGCTCGGTGCTGGTTCCTGAGAGGTGGCCTGATGCAGCGTGCGCGACCGCCGTGCTGTCCAGCCCGCCGGATAGGTGAACACCGACGCGGGCGGCACCTCCTACGGCGTCACCGACACTTCGCTCGATCAGCTCGGCCAAACAATCGACATAGTCGCGCTCGTGTTCGAAACGTACATCTGGGATTGCAGCGGGATCCCAATACGTCGAGCTCCTGGCGCGCAAACTTCTGATCTCCACGACTGAGGCAGCCGGGACCTTCACGACCCCACGCAGGAATGTTCGAGTGGGATGCGAGAACCCGCGATCGAGCAGATGGGCCGCGACAACCGGCTCATCGAGCCTGTTGTCAACGCCGTCCACCCCGGCAACAAGCTCCAGGTCACCGCCGAAGACCAATCGGTCTGCCCCGGTCGAATAGTAGAAGGGAGCGAGCCCGAGTCGATCCCGCATGCAGGTGAACACGTGCTCGCCGCGATGCCATACGACGCATGCAAACGTGCCGGCCAGTCGCGCCGCACAGGCGCTTCCCCAGCGCGCATACGCCAGCAACACCACTTGGTGATCTGTGACGTTCGCTTCCTCGATGCCAAGAACACGACACAGCCGGGACCGGTCGTTCAGCCGAATCCGACCAGCGATCCAGTTCCCCGACTCCGCGTCGCCAAAGAACCACGCGGAGGCAACTTCCGGAGAACAAGCTCCGGTGATCTGTATTTCCCCCTCAAAGTTCGTGACTCCTACGGGAGAACTCATCTTCGATCAGATGAAACCTGCTAGTTGGAACTCGGAGGAGCAGTGGGACGACTCATGATCGTCTCGTCCATCATGTCCATCGGACCGCCAAGTGTCCGGGTCGGAACATCGAGCTCGACGATTTCTGGGCTGGACCATTCCTTCTTGGAATCGTTCGACTCGCTTGTCATGTTTGCGCTCCCGCATGAGGGCCAGACGTGTTGTTGACACGTCTGACGATCTTCTTTTGCAACATCTCACCGAGAACACCAACGACGTCGGAATGACATCTGTCCTCGGACACTTCGTATTCATCCTGAAGCTCAGCGCAAAGTGACCCCACAGAGCGTGGTGTCTCCAGCAGCATGACGACACGAGTCGACACTTCATCGAGGCCGTAGTAGCTCGCAGTCTCCATGTCGAGCAGGACCCGTTCCTGGCCCAGATCGACCGAAAGCAGCTCGTCATCTGCCACGACCATCGTGGAATAGCTCAGAGTCTCGACCACCGTTCGCCCTTCATTTTGTACCGGATGCACTATACCGACCGACCACCCTTCGTACAACTGGCGAACGGCTCTATGACCGTCCATCGGCGTCATAGTGACGAGATTGAGTGGTGTACAGGTTCGAATAGAGACCATTCGCCTGCATCAGCTCGACGTGAGTACCGACTTCGACCACTCGGCCATCATGAAGAACGATGATCTTGTCTGCCGACTTCACCGACGTATAGCGATGGGTGATGAAGAGCAGGCTCTGACCGTCTCGGCGATGCATTAAAGCGTCGAGCAGATCGAGTTCGGCCTTGGGGTCGAGCGCCGCGGATGGCTCGTCCATCACGAGCAGATCGGCGTCTCGAAACAGGGCCCGAGCAATTGCGAGGCGTTGCCACTGGCCAATCGAGAGGTCATGACCACCGCTGAACGACCGGGACAACCGCGCACCGTCTCCGTCATCAATCTCTCCGAGGAGGTCGAGTGCACCCGCTCGACTCGCTGCCTCGATCACGCCATCGTGATCATCGAGCCGAGCCGGGTCGCCGATCGCGACGTTCTCAGCGCCTGTCAGTTCAAACGGAACGAAGTCTTGGAACACGGGGGCAACTCGGCTGTGAGCAGAACCTTTGCCGCCGTCATCGTCCCACCGGACTGCACCTTCATCGGGCTGGTACAGCCCACAAATTACCTTCACCAATGAACTCTTCCCCGAGCCGTTTGGTCCAACGAGAGCGACTGTCTCACCAGGCAAGATGGTGAACTCCACGTCGTGGAGCACTGGCTGCTGCTTGCCTGGGTAGGTGAACGTGACTGCGTCGACAAAGAGCCTCGAGGATCCACGGTGGACGGGCCCTGCCGCGCTCGGCACGTCAGCTGGAACTCCTTCGACGAACTCGGTGAAGTCGCGAAGGAACAACGCGCCGTCGTGCAACATCGACACACCCGTCGTCAGCGCTCGTAGATTCGAACTCAGTTGACGCACGCCGACAACACCGACCGCTGCTTCAGCAAGAGTGACTTCACCGCGAACCGTGAGGTGAACAATCGCACCAATCGCTGCAACGGTGAACAGTGACGAGGCCGCAGAGGCCGCAGAGGCCCATGCAACACGCTTCCCAGCAATGGCGCGTCGCTTGGCGAGCCTCACTTCGAAGAGACGGTCAAGGCGATCGCGAAGCAGCGAAGCGAGCCCGAAGACACGGATTTCCTTGGCTTCTCGCGGTCCGGTGAGGAGGCGGGTGTGGTAGTCCCGGTCACGATCCGACGATGTGAGGTCGTAGGCGAGCTCGTACCACACTCGGTTATTGCGGCGGCTCACTAAGAGAAGCGGCCCAGCCCCGGCGACGGCGACGATCAGGACCCACGGGACAACCACCGCCAGGACGGCTACGACCGCAGCAGCTTGAAAGCCGACACGCGTGACTGAGAACACGCCGTAGACAACCGCCCAACTCCGCTCGGCCGCACCAGCACGCGCCCGTGTCAAGCGATCGTGGAAGTCCGGATCGTCATAGCGGGCGTACTCAACCGATGAGGCCGCCGCAACGACACGTTGTGTTGCGTCGCGGGTCACTATCTCCTGCGCGAGCGCCGAAAGCTCGCTAGCCACAATCTGCGACACGCTCGAAACAACCATCAGTCCGGCCAGGATCACGAGCCATGGCAAGAAGTCGCCCAGCTGGCCGACATCCTCCGAAGTGATTCGCTCCAACACGACCGCGCCCACGAGCAGCTGTCCGGCGCCGCAAGCGGAGGCCACGAAGTCAGTCGCGAGAATACCGAAGGCCTCACGTTTCGCTGACGAAAAGACGAGCGCGACGGACTCCTTCAGGACCGTTCGCAGTGCCATCCGGCCCGATGTTGCTATGCCGCTCATGTCGGAACCCGTCGACCCCGGTCGGGTTCGATCAACATCGCCTCACAACTCGTAGTTGCAATGCAGGTTCTCAAACGTTTCATATAGTTACGGGAGAGTCTGACCTGGAGGATTGCGTGTTGCGCCTTGTTCGGCGGGTGCTCCGATTGACGCCACGCAAGGCGGTTCTGCTCGCCGAAGCTTCGGTCGCAATCACCGCAGCGCGGATGCAACTGAAGTGGGTTCCATTCACCTGGATCAGGTCACGAAAGCTCGAGCGAGAGGAATCGGGCAACCCGCGTGCATCAGATGACGTCGGTGAACGCATCGCCTGGTCAGTGGCGACGTCGGCACGCCGATTGCCGGGGACCACCACCTGCCTTGCCCAATCACTGGCCGCGCAGGCGCTTCTGCTGAGACGCAGCGTCGGTGGTGAGATCCACCTCGGTGTCGGCAAGGACGACGACCACCAACTGGGCGCCCACGCCTGGCTGACGTCAGGGGACGCAGTGATCACCGGAGAGGACGAGGCGGAGGACTTCAGCACGATCGCGACGTTTCCGTTTTGACACCGATGCGACGCTCGCCCTTCAGCGCTTGACGCCACGGCCGTTATCCCTGTCATGTGGAGTTCTACCACGAGAGCGCTCGGCCCAAGATGAGTTCACCTGACACGATCGGCGCGGAAGCACCACGACCGGCGTTCACCAGCCGGTGGACCGGCCTCTTCCTCGGCATCGCGTTCCTTGGCGCCGCGCTGATTCGTCCGCGGCTTCCATTCAACTCAGCTCCTGGAGATGTGTTTCTCGCACCCTTGGCCGTTCTTGGTCTGATCGGCGCTGCGCGAGACCGCCATTCTCCGGTGCGCGCCGGCGGGCGCCGAGCACTGCCATTTCTCTGGCTGATCGCGCTCGGATCCCTTCTCGGCTTGACCGGGGTCGGACTGGCGCCGTGGGCAGTTGAGGCGATGATCAAAGACGTATACGTCCTCTTGATCTTCGCCGGCTCCTGGCACGTCCTGTGGCGTCACCGCAACGGACTCGAATCAACCGTTGGCCTGCAACTTCTCGGTCTCACGATGATGTGCGCGTTTGCGATTGCCACTGGACACGGCGAGAGCCGCCTCGTGCCCAACCCCAATCTCGTCGGCTCGTACCTCGCGTTCATCGGTCTCGGAGTCTTCATCTCCTCACGAAGAAACACCGTACGACTGGCGGCTCTCGCGATCGCGTCCGTCGGTGTCGCCGCCACCGGCTCAATCGGAGGTGCAACCGCGCTCGGCGCAGGGATGGCCGCAGTCGCGTACTACACGTGGAGGTCAGCACAACCTCAGGCCCGGCTCGTCATGATCACGTCGGCGCCGATTGTCGCGATTCCGGCTGCGGCTTTCGTGTACTGGACGTTCGAGCGAACCGGCAGAGAAGTCGGGGATGCGATTGACAGCAAGACTGGGTCGCGGGTCGAGATCTGGGGCGACGCACTTTCTTCATGGGTGGAAAATCCGCTTGGCGCTGGACCCGGCGGCCTTGTTGGTCGGGGCTACTCCAGATCGGCACACAATGACCTGATCGAATACTTGACCGAGAGGGGACTGCTCGGCTTAATCGGGCTCGTGGGCTTTCTCGCCGTGCTTGCCTTCTTCGGTACAGCACGGCACCGAACCCGCGTCGTGCTCTTCGCAGCGATCGTCGGCGGGATGTCACACGAAACGCTGCATTTTCGCCACCTCTGGCTCGTCTTGGCGATGGCGCTGGTCGCAGATCACGTGGAGACAGAACGAGAGAATCCGCCCGAGTCGCTCGCTCAGCAGCGCAAACTGACGACGTACAGAACATGAGCACTCGACACGGTCGTTCCAGGGGCGCCGACATGGCACTCGACCCCGCTCATCGATCCCCTAGTGCTTGGCACCGCCTCGGTCGCGACCTCAGTCGCTATGGGCTGCTCCTGCTTGCCATCTCGATCTGCGTGGGCGCCCTCACCTACGGAGCAACCCAGCCGAGTGCACCCATCTACCGGAGCTCGCTGCTGATCCAGCTGTCCGATGCTCGGACAGCTGGATACTTCGATGCCGGCACAGCAAGCGGTACGAGCTCACAGGACTTGGTCGATGAATCGGTCGCGTTCACCAGCCCAACATTCAAGGCACTCGTCGCCGCGGAGCTCGGAGCCGAACTTCAGGTGCTCGTCGACTACGAAGCAACCCCGTTTCCCAGGAGCACGTTCATCGAGTTGACCGTTCGACTCACCCAACCGGTCGGCGCGCAAGATCTGCTCTCGGCGCTTCTCGAGCTCTACAACGCAGCCGAGCGCGCCGATGCGCTCGATCACATCAACATCGAGATCTCCGCACTCGAGGGCCTGATCGTCGAACAAGAGGCTGACATCGATCGGCTGACGAGCTTGCTCGGCGAACTCCGCTCGACGGAGACGGTGGACGTCGATGCCGTGAGTCTCACGAACAACGAGCGCTCCGCCGCGCTAGGACGACGCGGCGCTCTCGAACGCGAAGTGTTGACTCTGACCTCGCGCATCGCGTCATTACAGCCGAGAGCCGAACTGGTCACCACGGCATCGACTCCAACGACCGAGGGAGCACGTTCGCGTTTCCGACTGGCAGCCTGGGCGACGGCGCTGACCTTGGTGACCGTCGCCGGCGCGGTAGCGGCAGCCCTTGCGATCGGCCGCAGGGTGGCAGACGACAACGACGCCCTGTGGTCGCTTCCAGGGTTTGATGTGCTGCCGGAACTCGATCTGGCGGAAGCGTCGACAAGCGTCCTCACCGATCGTGAGGCGACTCAGTCCGCGGCGCGGATCGCAGCAACGCTGACGACGACACTCACTGCTGGGACCAGGACCATCGCACTCATGGCACCGACATCAGGTGTTGGACGCACCACCACAGCTCTGCTCGTCGGTTCCGCACTCGCACGAGCCGGAACGCGGACGCTGCTGATCGACGCTGATGCGTCGTCCTCGCTGAGCCGGAGGCTCGGTTCAGCGAATCGCACCGGCCTCAGCGAGACTCTGGACGGCGGCGACGTCGCGCAACACCTGGTTCAAGTCGATCTTCACGAGCAGTTGCTATTCCTGCCATCGGGCGGGGTCACTTCAGCGAGTCCGGCTCCAGGGGTTGCGTCACTGTCGAGATTTCTCCAAGAGAATGGCGAGATAGCCGACTGCGTCATCGTCGACTGCGGTAGCGCCAGCCAGCTCGAGCGAGTCCTTCCATGGTGTGTTGTCGCCGACGACGTCGTCCTCATTGCCAGCAGCGGACGCTTTACCGCACGTCGGCTCCGCCACATCGCGAATCAGACGATCGGTCGAACCTCGACGCGAGCCTGGGTGCTGATCACACGGGTTCCGCGTGAACGTCGGTCGTGGAGGAGGCGGACCCGGACAGTTCGGCGGGCTCACCGACGACGCCGTCGCTGAGGCGCTCCGTCACACGGCTCGCCGGGTCTGGACACCTGAACTACTCGAGCTGACCAGGGTGCTCGCCAGAGCAAACAGAGCGATCACACCCGTCGGTGGCATGCCTGTTGTCGGAGTGAGCATCAACACACACGCCAAGCCCGACATCGGTCCGACGGATCGCCAACGACCATTCCCCATCTGGCGAACGATCAGTACGGCTCCCGTCAGAAGGCCGATGAGGCCCACGAGTCCCCACTCGAGGGCCACGTCTGCGACGAGGTTGTGTGGGCTCGACTCCCGCGCCGACCCTCCGAGGCCAGCACTGCCCATGCCGAGCCCATTGATCGGGTGTTCCTTGACCACTTCGTACGTTGCCTCCCAGAGCACCGTGCGGCCATTTAGGGTTTCCGTCTTGTGCGCTCGCTGCGTGCGCGACAACTCGGTCGCGATGTCCGTGGGACCAGCGAGAAACGCGGCGAGGCCCAACGCGGCGACGACGAGACCGATCACGGCTCTCCAGCGACTCGAGGCAAGCCGAATCACCTCGGCAAACAGCGCTACCGCAATTGCGAGCACAGCGGTTTGTGACTGAGCCCAAACGATGGCCGCAACACCGATCGATCCGACGAGCATGCGCTCCGGTATCAGGACAGCGCGATTCCGAGGCCAGATCGCGCCGAGTACGGCGATGACGCCGAGCATTGCCTGCGCATTCGGGTGCCAAGTGATCCCGCTCAAACGTGCAAACCCGAAACGCGTCGCTTCAGAGTCGGTGGCAGTCTCGACCCCAAGAGTGCCCTGGACGAGGCCGATCGCGGCCACGCTCGCGCACGCGAGGGAAGCCGTTCGCCAACCGGTCAGGAGAGTTGTCGAGAACCCCGCAGACCCGGCGACGTAAACAGCAGTCGCCCACGCAGCTCCGAGCAGCAGCGCTCGTCTCGGTTCCTCTGCGAACGCGAACAAGACCATGGACGCAACCGCCGTCACGATCGCGACCTGCAGGGCCGGTGACTGTTTGAGCGCAGATCGGCCACACCGTGCGAGCGCAGATGCTGCGCCGAGAACGGCCACGACCGCGACGAGGCCAAGCCGCAGTTCGCCCTCGTTCCCGTGGCGGATCGACGGCAGCGACGGCCCAACCACGTCGAGCACCACGAAAGCGGCAAGGCACGCGTGCGTGACTACGGCAAGGATCGCGCCCGACCGACTTCGGTAGCTGACTCGGACGTCCACGCCAACGATCAACCCGGGGCTGGCTCGACCGCGACGGCGATGGCAATGATGTCGGAGTCGAGGGTGACAGCTCCGAGGCTTCCGAAAAACGGTGCGCCGAAGGTGAAGGCGCCGCCATCTGAGGCAACCATGAGATAGCCGCCGCCGTAGGCGACAATGCCGTTGACCGGAGCGGCCAACGGAATCGGTCCGAGAACTCCAGGCACCGAGCCGACGAACGGGGCGTTGCCGAACGTGAACACGCCTCCGTCACAGCCGACCATCCAGTATCCGTCTCCCGCCAGAGTTGGTACGAGCCCGACAACATCGCAGGCAAGCGTGACGCCAGGGAGTATGCCGGGAACCGAGTCGAAGAACGGCGCTCCGCCGAAGGTGAACACGCCACCGTCGGCACCCAGCATGTAGTACCCACCACCCGAGGTAGCCGCCGAAGAGACGACGTCTCGGTCGGGAGTGATCGCGAGTCCGGGAAGATCGCCGGCGTGGACGGCATCGCCGAACGTGACGGTCCTGCCGACGTTGGTGAAGATCCAGTAGCCGGCCCCCGATGGGGTGAATGACATCGCGGTGCCACGCTCCCCCGGCGAAAGGAGCGAGGAGGGACCAGGGTCAGAGAGGTTGCCGTGATGCGGCGCATCACCGCGGGCCACGACAGTGCCGTCTGACAGAAGAATTGCGTAGCCGTTGCCAGATGCCGTCGGCACGAGGCCGATGGCCGTGACACCAGAACCGAGCGCTCCGGATCCGCTCGCAGGGCCTCCAAGCACCAGCGGTCCGAACGAATTGATCATGCCGGTGAACGCAGGTGCGTCGGTTCCCGAGCTCGGGACGGCGTTGCCTGCGTACGGGCCGAGCCCAGTGACGAACGCTGGCCGGTCGAATGTTCCGTGCGACGTCCAGGCCACGCCGTCGGTCGAGGTGTGGAGCTCCCAGGTGCTACCGGTTCTCGTCACTCTGAGGTTTGCCGCATGCCCGCTTGTCGGTACGGCGACATCGATGAGCGGCGTTGAACTCACCAGCGGATCGGCGGCGAAGGCCTTGACGATGGTTCCGTCGAAGTAGACGTCGAACCGAAGGAAGGTGCCGTTCGAGTCGGCAACGACGATGCCTTGCAGCTGGAACCTCGCCGAAGGTGTCGATGCAAATGAGGCAACGACATCGAAATCGACGTTGCTGATGTCTTGTCGCAAAACGGGCGCTCGGTTTCCTGACGTCCATGGTTGGTATGAATCCGACCCCGTCGGCACCGTGAGGTTCGCTGTGCCGCCCGGGTACGCGAACGAGTCGCCGCCGAGTGGGCTGGGCACCTCGGTCCAGATGTCGGTGTCGAGTGTTGTTGCCGTGAAATCGTCGCGAACAACCAGCCGCGGTTCGTAGGCGTCACCGAAGTGTTGGACAGCTCCTGATGTTCCGTTGGTGCATGCCTCGTCGGCGTCACCGCACGAGTAGACGGTTCCGTCGGCCTCGAGGAGCCAGTAGCCGATCGGGTCGCCCTCTGCTGCTGCTGCCGAGTCGACTCCGACGATCGCCGTGACCAGCGCGACGCTCACCATCGCAGCCAAAATCGTTCTTGCCCAACCGAATTCGCGTCTTCTATTCACCATGCGGGCCACCGTACGTCACGACGCCACGGGAGTGAGTGCGGCGAAGGTGACTTCGTGCTCAGACCAAGCCGAGCCGTTGGGCGCACCCAGGCCAGGCACCCCATCCTTGAATCGCCTGGAGTCTGGCTCCTCGGTAGATCTGCTCAATTCGACTGTGTTGGTGCGGCAGACCTTCGCCGCCAACCCAACCCCACGACCCGGCGGAGAACTGCAATCCGCCGTAGTAGCCGTTGCCGGTGTTGATGTCCCAGCGTTCGCCTGATTCGCAGTCGGCCATCGCATCCCATATCGCGATCTGTGCTGCGGAAAGGCTGTCGTAGTACTCCTGGGCATCGAAGCCGACGGGAGCGACGGGTGTGGCTGCCGAGCCTGGGTCGACGGAGAACACATAGTCGTCGTCGCCGACCGCAGCCATGTCCGAAACCGAGCCGTTGATCTCGCCGACGGCCGCTCCGTCGAACGTCGCGGTGCCAAAGGTGAAGATCCCACCGTCGGCTCCGGCAAGCCAGTAGCCGAGGTCGTCAGGAACCGCGGCCATCGACACGACGTCGCCGTCGAGGTCGACAGCGCCCATCGATCCGAAAAATGTTGCGTCACCGAAGGTGAAGACACCGCCGTCGCCTGCGGCGAGCCAGTAGCCGCTGTCGTCCGAGTTCGGCGACATCGCGACGATCGGCGAGACGAGGTCGTAGATCGCGGCCGAGCCGTGGAACTCGGCGTCGCCGAGGGTGAACATGCCACCGTCTGACGCAGCCAGCCAGAAACCGTTGCCAGTCGATGTTCGGGCGATCGTGACGATCGGCATATCGAGAGGTAGGTGCGACACGTCACCGACATCGGGAGCGTCGCCGAAGGCATACACCGAACCGTCCGACGCGGCGAGCCAGTAGCCGAGTCCGGTTGGCGTTGCTTCGATGCCGACGATCGCTTCGTCTGGCGGCGTGTCTGCAAGGTCGCCGTGGTGTTGCGCATCGCCGTGGGTCGTGATGATGCCGTCGGCGTCGACGGTCCACATCGACCCCTCGTCCTTCACCGCAATGCCCACCGCGGCAATGGCCTGAGGCACATCGGGGATGTCGATGGTGACGTCTGGCGATGTCCACACGGGGGGTGGTACGTGTGCGCCGACACTCGGGGCGACGGTCACGAGGGCGACGCTCGCCGTCAGCAATGCCACAGCGATTCGGCGATACCCGCGCCTTCTCAGGTCAGTTCTTGACATCATTTCGTCACAATTGCAGCAGTCATCAGCATCTGTCCTGGTCAGCGCCCTGCGAGCGACGATTCTCGGCCGAGAATCTCTCAAGGATCCCTCAGTAGATCGAAAGGAGCCTCAGTTCGCCCGCTATCGACCGTGTTTCCGTCGACCCTGAGAGCTCCGATGAAGAGCGTACCGAGGCGCGGGTTGCGAGAGTCCGCGCTGCTCACGCTCGGCTCAGACGGTGCCGGCCTCGAACTCCTCGAGCATTTCCCGGAGCTGATCGGTCGAGTCGGGCATCAGGTGGCTGTACCTCTTCGCGACGAGCGATCCCCCGTCGCTATGGCCGAGGAAGCGAGCGACGATCGGGACCGGTAGCCCAGCCGCGACGGTACGAGCAGTCCAGCAGTGGCGAAGATCATGAGCAGTGAAGTCGTCTGGGAGTCCGGCAGCGTCTCGCGCTGGACGCCAAGCCCTCCCCCATGACACACCGGTGAGCGGAGAGCAGGACCGGGTGGTCGTGAAGACGAGGTCGACACCGTCGAGGCGGCAGGTCCGGAACTGGTCGAGGTGGTCGCTCAGTGTCGCAGCGAGTGTCTCAGTAATCGGGACTCGACGGCGTGTCACCGTTCGGGACTTCACTGGGCCGATGCGCGTCGGGTCGCTCAGTAGCTGCCGGCGGATGTCCAACTCGAGACGATCGAAGTCGATGACGTCGACAGTGAGACCAGTGGCCTCCCCCAACCTGAGCCCGGCCCATCGCATCACGTCGAACACGGCGCGAAGGTTCTCGGGAAGTTCGACCCGAACAGCGTCGAGTTGTGCGGGCGGTGGGATGTCGAGATCCTTCCGTTCGACGATCGGCAGGGCGAGTCTCACCACGGGCGAAGCTGCGATCAGTTCGTCGTCGACTGCTGCGTTCATGATCGCCGCCAAGTTCGAGACGACGGTCCTCACGGTCGACGGCGCGAGGTTTGGGACGAGCTCCTTCGTGACCCACGCCTGCACGTCGGCGCGTTTGACATTGCGGACCTGGTGACCCCCGAAGGTCGGCCGGATCCATTTGTCGACGGTTGAAAGCTGCTGGCGGTGGGTGCCGTGTCGCGTGGAGCTCTGTTGCCGGTCGAGCCAAGCGTCGATCCAGTCGTCCACCCGCAGCGGTGCCTCGGGGGCTTTGCGGTCGAGTCTGACCCCGGCCTCGTGACGTTTGGCGTCGGCCCACGATCGGTGAGACTTCGAGTGTTGCTTGCCTGACTCGTCGCGCCAGCGGACTACCCAGGTGGTGTCACCGTTCTGGAGTTGACGTTTCTGCGCCACGACCTACTCCGCGTCGCTGGCGACTTGCTTCTGGCGTGGCATGAAATGAGACGCGTCATGATCGTCGCGGTATCGGCCGGCGCGGTAGCGACCTTCGGGGAGGAACCCGGCCCCGCGTGCGGCGGTGAGGTGACGGCGCAGTGAGTTGATGGAGAGGTGATCGTTCGCTGAGCTGACAAGTTGAGCCGGGGCTGAGGACACTTCGGCGGCTGCTCGGTACACCTTGGCGACGGTCTCGAGGAAGTCCAGGTCGTCGGTGTATCCGCGGGGCGCTCGAGGCAGGCGGTACCGGTCTGTGTTTTTGTGATCTCTGAGCTTGGAGGTTTGGATCGCGTGCCAGTCGGACTCGCGGAGTCCTTGCCACATGTCGTCAGAGTCATTGAGTTTTTCCTCCTCCATGAGGAGTAGAACTCCGAGTGTTTCGTCGTCGAGCACGGCGTAAATGTCGCCGAGCCGGAGTCTCGCGACTTCTACTGAGGACCAGCGGCCGACGAGGTAGACGCCGGTGACTTCCGGCAGAGCAGAGATCGAGTCGACGATCTCGAGGGTGCCGTCGCTCCCGCTGCTGCGGCCGGCAGTGACATGCGTTTCGCGGCCGAGCCTGATGGAGAGCACAACATCTCGTTCGACGTCGTGGGGGATGACGACGGCCCGGATGGCGTTGGGCGCGTAGTAGAGGCGAAGTATCTCCATGACTCCAGAAGATATGCGGCTCTTGGCGGAGGTGTTGATTTTGCGAGGTGATTTTCGGTTTGAGCAGATCCATATGTTTGTGCGTAATCCCTCCGCGCCTGTTCGCGATGCGCGATACTGGGGAAAGCAAAGAGCCCGGCTCAGTGAGATGAGGCCGGACTCGAGACCTACGAGACCAGGAGGTCCCGAAGAATGAACACGACACTACCGGCACGTTGGGGCATGCAGCCACCTGTGCACTGTCATTCGTCGTGTTGGAGGTCGCTTGGTTCGGGCTGTTTGCGGCACCCTTCGGCCGTTTGTGTCGTGTTCGCGGTTTGTTCGAACAGAGCCACGCAACAACACACGGGGGTACGCAGAGATGTGCGCACTTACGTGCTCAGAGTGGCGTCTGACGGCACGCGTGTAGAAGTGGTGGAACCGCGCACCGTCGAATCAAGGACAACGCTCATGCACTCTCTCCCCAAAGAACCAATGCTTTCCCCCGCGCAGGTTTCCGAGATGTTGAACATCTCAATCGCGACGCTTGGGTGGTGGCGTCGCAACCAGATCGGCCCGCGGTCGTTCAAGCTCGGCTCGTCGACGTACCGGTACCAGCCAGCCGACGTCATCGCCTTTCTCGACTCAGTCGAGGCGACCGGAATCGTCGCCTTCGACCCTGACGACCCCCAGGTCACCTCGGCTGCATGAAACGAGAGAGGCCCTCGCCGTAAGCGAGGGCCCCTGATTTGACCACCCAACGAACCAAGAAGAGCAAGTCATGAACCCACCCACACGAAGCAGGAAGGAACGAGACAGAGCGTACTCCGACGCCGACAATCCGACGACGACTCCCGCCTGTGAGACCTTCCGCGACCGTGGTCGACGCCGCCTCGCCTGGTACCAGAACTGTGTCGACCGCTCCGACGACCCGAAGGTCTGGGACCGGTGTTCGGCTGAACTCGAGTCGACGATCCCCCACATTCCGACGGCGCCGCGTTCGCGGACTCGGCGCGTCGTCGTCGACGACGCGCACTGCGACCAAGACCAGAAGCGACGCGAGTTCACCGCAACGGACCTGCCGGTCGAAGCGATCAACGGAGTCGATCTCGACGACGGCGCGACGCGTCGCCTCGTTACGTGGTGCGTGCAGTGGTTCGACCAGAAGATGCAGCCGACACGGTCAGCGCTGCGGACCTACGTGATGGACCCGCCTGACTTTCGGGACCCGGCCGACGACGGTCGCAGCGACCCGCTGCACACCAACGCGGAGTGGGAGCTCGCTGTCGGCGCGCTCACTGCTGCCGGATGGTTGATCGCGAACAGGGCCGGGTCGGCTGTGTTCACCGGGGAGGGCATCGCTGTGTTCTCCGAGTTCCGAGAAAGGGCAGCCATGAGCTGGGCCTCAGAGAACAGTCCGAGCGAGTGGCGGCAAAGCGACACTCGACGTCAACCCCATGACGGCCTTCTCCCTGTTCCGCGACCGGAGGAGCCACCGCCTACTGCTGTTGACCAACCCGAGGAGACGTTCCCGTTCGAGGAGACCCCCGAAGCCTCCGTGGCGTCTCCTCCGAAGAAGGCAGCGAAGCGCGTGTCGACCGCGGTCAACGGTCAAGTCGACGACGTGTCGAAGAAGCTCTGCCCGCCCATGCGGCAGACCGCGAAGCCCGAAGTCGCGAATGGCAACACAGGGCTCGAAGAACTCGAAGCTCAGTTTCGGCGGCTCGAAGAGGAGTGCGAGACGTTGGCGCTCTTCGGTGACGAGGTCGGCGATGACTGTGAGCGGCTCGAAGACCGCCGAGAAGATCTCCGTCAGCTGCGGCTGGCGTCGAGAGATGAACGCGAACAACAGAAACTCAATCCTGGAAGAGGCCGGCTGTGATGCCCGAGACCGACAGAGAAGATCAGACGCCGGAGCAGATCGTGCGGAAGGTCGAACTGCGGAAGATCGATGTCGACGCCGCGCTCGCAGACCCCAACATCGAGATGGTCGAGTGGCTCAGGGCGCAGACGCCTGAGGTGAAGGCGGAAACGAAGCGTCTCGGGTTGCGCCGCAAAGCTGACGCTGAGGCGTTCGAACTTGACCGCGCTGCGGACATCCGTGAACTCGCCGAGTTGGAGGCCGAGCGAGCTGCCGCCGCTGAGGAATGGACGCTGGTCGTCACCGTCGAGGAGGATCCTGTTCCCGGCGTGCAGGCAAACGAGGACGTCAACACGGAGGCTGAACCTGAGTTCGAGCCTGAGCTCGGGCCTGATCTCGAGCTTCTCCGCCGCGACTTCGAGACGTGTTACCGCGGGCCGATCAGCGCCACCGGCAGGCTGTGCGCTCCGGTCGCCAGGAAGTCAGAGACCGGATACCCGACGTACTCGACCCACGGGTTCGAGGAATGGTCGCGATGGGTGCGCGATGTGAACGGCTCCGGCAATGACGTGTGGTGGACGCCAGGCCTGCTGCTGAAAGTGCCCGACGCAGTGAAGTTCAAGGCCCAGGTCGAGCCGCTGTTTCAGAACCGCACCGCCGGGTTCGTAGAGGGCGGGTGGGCGGTGTCGATGGATATCGACTGGTCAGCTGACGAGCGCCACAAGTCCGACAACCTCGCCGTCGAGTCGGAGTGTGTCCAGGTCCTCCGGCACTTCGTCGTTCCTCCGACGATCGTGCGTCGTACCGGCGGCGGCCTCCACGTGTCGTGGGTGTTCAAGTACCGCCTCGAACGCGAGGAACTGGTCCGATGTGGCGTCCTGCTCGACATTCACGGCAAAGCTGCGTTCGGTGAGATGTGGAACGACGGGCACGGATCCACACTCCATGGGCTTCTCCGTCCAGCCGGTTCGATCTCCTACAAGGCCGGGAGACGAGTGCTCGTCATCATCGACGAGGAACTGTCGACGTCGGAGGTGTACAGCCTGCCGCAGTTCCTCGCTGTCGTTGAGACAGCGGAGGTACGCGACCAGGAACTTGCTCGAGCACACAAGGCGAGGGAGCGTCGCGAGTATCAGGCCAAGGAATCGGACGGTGAGCCATTCATCATCGACATGTTCAACGACATCGACGACGCCGCAGCTGACCTGATCAACGAAGCAACATGGTCTGATGGGACCGCTCTCGCCGCGGTGACAGGGTCGGCGTGGACGAGGACCGGAGACACCGAGAACGTCTCCGGAATCTTCCTCCCAGCCGGCGAGGAGTACACCGATGACGATCAAGGCACGGTGACCCGCGAGATTCCGCTCACGACTGTGCGATCGCAGCCAGTGCGAGACGAGTGGAAGATCGGCGAGCTTGCCGACGCCGAGCGGTTCGTGTTCTCAAACGCGCAGCTCCTCGCCCTGATCCACGAGGTCAAGATCTCTGACGGAACCGCCATCGCTTCGCTGATCCACGAGAACTACCCGGAACTGAGCGAGGAGTTCGGTCGTCGTTCCAACGACTGGAAAGCGGAGCGGGCCGGCCTCGACAAGATCGTAGCGATGGCAATCAGTGAAGCTGAGCCGTCGCCCGAGGAGCCAACCGAAGCCCTCGAGGTCGTCGAACCTGACGCTCTGATCGAACCGAGCATCGGCATCCCACCAGGCGGTGACGTCGCCGAAGAGTGGTGGCAGCTGTTCGGCTGGGCGCTCTGCCAGTACCACGAGGACCGGGCTGAGTTCTCCCAGCAGTGGCGGTCGTCGCTGGTTCACGAGGTGCTGCTCTCCGGCGAGCTCGACATCGTCCGCCGCGCGTTCTCTCAGCAACAGCAGACGATCGAGGCGCGACTCGTCGCCGATCTTCCTGACGCCCAAGTTGTCCTCGATCGACTTGAGAAGATCGGGTGCGACTCTTCGTGGATCGAGTGGCACACCGCCGTTACGGCTCGTGTTGAGGAGTACAGGGCGTCTCGGCGCGCCGAAATCAAGTCGCTTGTGGCGACGATCCCCGATAGCAAGTTCTCTTCGGAGATCGTCCGTGTCGCGCTCGGTGAGCTGGAACGCAACGAATCGCCATCACTGCCACCATTGGAGACCGCGCCGATGGCGACTCGAGCGCAGCTCGAAGCGGCGCTAGCAGGCGAGGGTCTCCCTGAACTGGTGATCCTCCCCATAGGTGACGTCGCCCTGTTCTACGCGCCGGCGACGAACATGATCTGGGGTCCCTCTGGTCACGGAAAAACGTGGATCGCTCACCTCGCCGCAGCCATTGAGCTGATCGCTGGGCGGTCGGTCGTGTTCGTGGATCCTGAGAACAACCTGGCGAGTGTCTTGCGCCGTCTGCGGCTCCTTGGGGTCCCTCCGGATGTTCTCACTGACCCGTCGATGCTGCGTTGGCTGAACGTCCAGAACGGCGGGCTTGCTCAGATCGAGCAGTCGATGCGTGAGCTGCATGTCGACGGCGGCGTTCTGGTCGTCGTTGATGGGTACGAACGCATCCGTGGTTTGTGGTTCGGAGACCGATCGGCGGACTCGAACACTGTCGCCGCTGACGTTCTGTCCTGGTTCGATCTGCGCGCCAACGCCTACGAGCTTGGCGTGATCCTCATCGACCACGTCACCATCGCAGCGTCGACTGGTGTCGCGGCGTCGGACAACGCGATGGGTGCAGGGCACAAGAAGAACCAGACGACGGGCGTCGCCTACGACGTGCGCCGGCTCATCGTCGACGAGGTTCTCGTCTACGGCCAGCAGTCCGAGACTCGACTGCTTATGACAGCGAAGAAGAACCGCGGAGCGGACCCGCGAGTCGCTGAGGAGATCCCGATCGTGATGCGCCTCACGTTCGTTCCCAGCTACGGCGACGATGTTGCCATCATCGCGTTCTCACTGGAGGACGCTCCGGTGAATCTGGTCAACCCGACGCTCGGCGCGTCTGCTTCGGACGAGGCGATGGAGCTCCTCGATCAGATCAAGTTCGAGGGTCCTCGTGGGCTCACTGGCGGCGAGCTGGGGATGAACCGGAAGCCCGGCGGCAACATCGGTCAGAAGGAGCGCGGTCAGGATCGGAAGAAGTACGAGGCGCTTCTCGGGGAGCTCGTCGAAGCCGGGCTCGCTGTGCGGCTCGACAGCGGCAAGTGGGGCCGGGCGCGCGACTGCCGTCCGTTCGTTGTCCGGTTCCATGAGAGCGGCGAAATGTGGCCATTCCTGAGCCTCGAGCATGACGACATCCTGGTCGATACCGGCTCATGGAAACGCTCCTACGAGCACTTCCAGAACGGCCACAGCGGCCTCGTGGATGAGGGCTGATCCGATGCCCAGAATCGGCTCAAATCGTCCCGTGTGGAATGACATGAAATGTAGCAATCGAGCGGAAATCTGGAAGGCCTCGAGATTCCGCTCGAATTCCCCTCATCTCAGATCGAGCGGAATCAGTCGAATTCCGCTCGAATTCCGCGCGACCTCGACGAAACCCTTACGCCACAACAATTCACCATCGCCGAACTATCGAGCGGAATTGCATCTTTCCGCTCGAATTCCGCTCAGGCAGTGTCACTGCAATCGAGCGGAGGAGCGGAGTATTCCCCCAGAGGGGAATACGACTCCGCTCGCAAGTGACTGGGGCCCATTTTCCGTTCCACCCGACAACCCAACACCAACACTCCAGGAGGAGACAAGCAATGACCAAGCAACCAACCTCCCAGGCCGCGAAAGACCATCGAAGAGCAACCAGGCAACCGGACTCGCGTTCGACGTGAGAAGGAACACAAACGTGACCACCACGACCATCGGTGGACACCACATCAAGCCCGGCACGTTCGGGGCGTTTCGCGCGTCGGACGGTCTCGACCCGTGGGCCACGATCGAAGTCCACGCACTCGTCAACGGCGAAACGGAAAGCGGTCGCACGGGTAGGGCTCAGCTTCGCGGTGGTCTCAACAGCGTTGACGCTCGACCCGGCAACAGGACGACATCGACCGACCGATGTCACACGAGCAACGCCGCGACTAGTTGACCTTCGACTCATGGGCGACTGGGGAGCGACCGCGCTCGCACAGCTCCGTCTCGGCGATCTGACGACGTTCATCACTGAGGACGTCGTCCTTGACCTGCTGGCCGCGACGCTGACGCGCTCGACTCCCCGGATGATCCGACGTTGCTCGGCCCGTACGACGGGAGCGAGGAACGGGTCGAGTGGACCGAACGCGACATCGATGTGGCCACAGCTCACCCGGTTGGGCTTCTGGCGTTGTCGGAGCCAGCTCGCGGTGTGCCAGATATCTGGCTTGAGTCGTTCGCGAACGTGTTCGCTGAAGCTGTGGCGGCCGAACGTGCGCCCTTGGTCGGTATAGCGGCGGCTAACCCGACGTTCCCGCAGACCCGCATCCGGTACATGTCGGCGGTGGCTCGCAAGCGAGGGTTCATCCCGTCAGGGCAGCCAGCGGTGGGTAAAGCCCAGCCGAAAGCCCGATTGGCGGCACTCTCCCACCGCCCGTCAAAGGAAACGGCACCCAACGGGCGGTGTCCCGGTGAACGAGCTCATGACAGGATCGATGTTCCGGAACAGTCCGGCGCATGACAGCCGCAACCGCGGCAGAACAGGAACACGTCTGAGGGGTCCGTGTGGGTCCTGCAGCCGATTCCCGAAGCGGTCGAATCGGCCCTGCCTTGAGTGGGGGTCCGGCG
>Ga0315338_1002193_pt1 | contig 20351 bp, 15 predicted proteins | sample ASW8metaG_FD_204518 | JGI IMG/M metagenome (GOLD analysis project Ga0315338, IMG submission 204518) | Ammonia-oxidizing marine archaeal communities from Monterey Bay, California, United States - ASW #8 | ecosystem: Environmental > Aquatic > Marine > Coastal | place: USA: California | collected... | reverse complement strand
TGTATTGGTGCGAGTCCGCACTTCTATTTCCTCCGGAGAACTGGGCGCGTCAAATGCAGTCGTCAACCAGATTTCATTGCCGTCCACTACGGGCGAGGAGTACCCAAGACCCGGGAGTGGTGTCCGCCAGCGTATGTTATGAGTCTCACTCCAGCGGAACGGAATCTTTGCATCTGCAGCATGGCCCTGTCCCGTAGGGCCCCGAAATTGATTCCATTGGTCGCCATCCTCAGCGGCAGAGAGTCCCGCCACAATCCATCCAAGTGGCCAAAGCCATCCGGCGAGGAACACGAAACAGAGTGTTGTACTTTTCATAAGCAGGTCCGTATCCGCTCCTAACCAAAGGAGTCCTCGCAGGGCACGTTGGCCATTGGTTGACGTACCGCCACGGCGTGTTAGGTTGACACTATTCGCTGCGGAACGACATTATCGCTCCCAAGCAAAACAACTATTGTGGCGGGAAACCCCCGAATCCCGCAACCGCACCTTCGACCCCGCGCCGACACTTTGACCGGTTATCTGCGAAACATCTCGATCGCGATCCTTTGCTCGCTCCCCTGCCTACATGCCGCCTCTGGCAACGATTCTGCGTCGCTCAACCGCCTTAGCAAAGCCGAGGAGCGGGCCGGCTGGCAGTTGCTCTTTGACGGGAAAACCACCGACGGCTGGCGGAATTTCCACCAGAAGACGCTGAGCAACCGGTGGCAAGTCGACGATGGAGCACTGGTACGGACAGGGGACGGGGCAGGGGACATCGTCACCGATGGCCAGTTTGAAAATTTTGAGCTTACGTTGGAGTACAAAATATCACCCGGCGGCAATAGCGGGCTGATGTTTCACGTTACCGAACAGGAGAACGCACCCTGGAAAACTGGCCCGGAAATACAAATTCTCGACAACGAGAATGGACACGATCCACAACTCGCCGGATGGCTCTATGGCCTTTACCAGCCCACGAAGCCCAAATGGGTGCACCGCGAGGAACAGGCGTCCCACCTCCCCACGCCCACGATCCCGGACAGTACGCGGCCCGCGGGAGAATGGAACCATATCTATGTACGGGTCGGTCCCGAGCAGGGCGAGTTGCTGCTCAACGGTGTGCGATACTACCGCTTTGCAAAAGGCTCACCCGACTGGAACAAGCGAGTCGCTGCGAGTAAGTTCGCCGCTTACCCGCGATTTGGCAACGCGCCACGCGGTCATATCGCCCTACAGGACCACGGCGACCGGGTTGCGTTTCGGAACATTAAAATTCGTCCCTTTCGCAACGAGTCCGATATCCACAATCCAATTGATGGCAGCATTGCCGTTGAGCGTGTACCCGCTTTCAGCCAACTCACGTTCGAGGACTCCGACGGAGAAGCCGCCGGCGGCAAAGTCCGCAACATCCGACCCATAGCACTCTGCGCCGATACACGGGGAAATCTCTTTGTGGCGACGCAGGAGGGGACGGTCCATCGCTTCAAAAATACGCCCGACGCAAAGATTGCTCGCCTCGTCCTCGACTTGCGCGGCATTGTAAGCGATCGCACAAAAGCCAACGAACAGGGCCTGCTTGGCCTTGCGCTGCACCCCAACTTTCCGAACAATGGCCGTTTCTTCGTCTGTTATACGAGCAACGATAACAAACCATGTCGGACGATTATTTCGCAATTTGAATATCCGCCAAACGAGGAGGCGGACCGAATCGACCCAAGTTCGGAGAAGGTGTTACTCACTATTTCTCAACCATTTTCAAACCACAATGGGGGCTCGCTTGCGTTCGGGCCGGACGGTTATCTTTATGTCGGGCTAGGGGACGGCGGCAGCCAGCTCGACCCGCTAGGCAATGGCCAGAATCTCGGCACGCTTCTTGGCAGCATTCTGCGATTGGATGTCGACCACCCCTCGGGCAAGAAACCCTATGCGATTCCCGCAGACAACCCGTTTGCCAATACTCCCGGGGCGCGAGGGGAAATTTTTGCCTACGGGCTCCGGAACGTGTGGCAGATTTCTTTTGATCGCGATACCGGTCAACTCTGGGCCGCTGATGTTGGCCAGGATCAATGGGAAGAAATTGACGTGATTCGCAGCGGCGGCAACTATGGCTGGAACCATCGCGAAGGATTTGCGGCATTTGGAAATGCGACTGGAGGCGAGAAGGCAACATTTGTGGACCCTGTCTGGCAATATGACCACCGGCTCGGCAGATCGATTACAGGAGGATTTGTCTACCGGGGCAGCAACATTCCTGAACTCTGGGGCCATTACCTCTATGCCGACTACGTCTCCGGCAGGATGTGGGCACTAAAGTACAACGAAACAACTGGCATGGCGGCAAAGAACATGGGCATCGCCGATGGCGGCCTGCCGGTCCTGGCATTCGGCCAGGATGATGCGGGCGAAGCGTACTACATGGTGGAAGGAAACGGCGGCAACACGATCTTTCGCCTCACGCCAAAAACGCAAAAGTAATGCAGTACTAACGACTGCGGCGACGACGCATCATACCCACGAACATCAGTCCAAGCACTATGATACCGATCGCTGCCGGTTCCGGCACAGCATTTGGGCCGAGCGGATGAAGGGAATACGCATAGTCAAGAGCATACGGAGGATCGACGCCATGCGGCACTTCAGCGTCGTAGACTTGCGTAATCGTGTAATAGCGGTCCCCCATAAGCATCTCGTTAAAGGCGAGATGTGGCGCAAAATAGTGATTTGCATTAATAATACCCGTCACCGGATCGAGCTCGGTGACAATGATCTCGAAACTTTTATCAAAAAGCCCGAGAGCCATATCGGGAAAGGCAATAAATCCGACATCCACACCGGACGGCGCGCCCCCGGCGGCCGCGTCAATATAAAACTCCGCAACAGCCTTCCCGTGAACTTTGGCGTCCGAGGCATAGCCAAACGAATTATGGGCATCTACCGCACTCATAAAGCCGCTGACATAAAATCTGAATGTGTCGTCGGGAAACGTTGCTCCGACCACCGGCACACCAAAATTTAACTTATGGTCCAATTGACCTTTAATCGCATCTTTTGCCACCGAACTGAATGCCGGGAACAGGTCCGGCGGGTTCGCAATGGAATCGAACTGCGGGGCTACAAACGGGTTTGCAGTAATGGGCGGTGCGGCAATACTACTTACATCAGCAGTTCCAAGACCGTGGATATCTTCATACACAAGGTCCAAGGTGGTATTCATCTTGGTGTGATTGGGCGCAAAATCCATCAACACCGATGATGCGTGCAGCGGTCCGGCAAGAACCAATTGGAGCGCGAAAAGTGCCACGAATGTGGCGTGCAAAGAAGTGCAACCTAGGCGTGCTTTCATGAGTCTCACCTCAGGGAAAGAATCCCTGGCAATAAATGATCGAACTGGCCAAGCGTACTCCGAAGCCCGCGATCAAAAAATAACCCGGAGGCCGCCCGCCGCGGACAGGAGCACTTAAGCCACAAATGATAAGGGCGTTTTGCAGCGGTGTCAACGATTCTGCAGAGTATATATTTCATGAAAAATACCGCACTGGTCCGCGCAACCGCCTACGCAACCACCATCTTACAATCGCTCGCGTCGCCAGATATGGTTAAATAATCCAACAACCTTCGCCACAGACAGCTACCGTGACAGACCATAAACACAATCAATATCCCGGCATCTTTCTCTCCACGACCGATGCTGCGCTGCCAGAATGGTTTTCAAATGACTACCAGAAATACGCCAACTTTCACCCAATGCAACAAGGCGGCAAGGGTCTGCTGCTTGCCTGCGAAGACTTGAATCTTGGACGCACTGTCGCAATCAAGACACTACCCCCAGGAGAGGACAGTAGTCCGCGCGAAATTCGGCGACTGCTCCGCGAGGCGCGAATTACTGCGCAGTTGGCCCACCCGAACACAATCCCTGTCTATGAAATTGGCAAGACATGTGAGGGACAGATCTATTTTGCGATGAAGAGAATTCAGGGAGAGAACCTTTTTGAGGTGCTCGTCCGGATCGCACGTGGCGATGAGCCCACTAAAGAAAAGTATCCGCTAGATCGTTTGTTGGATATTTTACAGCAGGTGTGTCAGGCACTATTTTATGCCCACAATCACGGAGTCATTCACCGGGACATTAAGCCGGAAAATATCCTTGTCGGGATTTTTGGCGAGGTCTATCTCATGGACTGGGGAGTTGCCAAGGTATGGGGCATGCCGAACGATGGGCAAGACGGCCTGCAAGAGAATGCAGAAGACCCAGCCCACATCACACTTACTGGGCAACGACCCGGCACCCCGCTCTACATGTCCCCGGAACAGGTTCGGGGCACTCCTCCCGTGGATGAGCGGAGCGATATTTTCTCGATCGGCGTTGTCCTTTACGAAATCCTTGCCCAGCGCGAGCCGTTTCGGGGTCCCACCCTGAATGACACGTTTGCCCACATCCTCAATACAATGCCGGAACCACCGAGCCGGGTCCGTCCTGAACATGGCATTGCAAAAGAACTCGACGCGATCTGCATGAAGGCACTCGCTAAACGGCCTCAAGATCGCTATAGCAATGTCCAGCAGATCATCGATGAAATTGAGCATTTTCGCTGTCGCCAGGCATTCGGAGCGAAAGGCCCTCCTAATTAACAGTTGCACAAAGAGACTACAGATTTTGCCCATTTTCTACGCAGTCTTTTCCCTTCATTGGACAAAAACGGCGGCAATTTTCTTCGTCACCAATTGCATTTGTTCGGCAATTTCCTAAGATTTTATGAACTACTGGGCCTTCACTGGCTTTTTGGCACATCCCTTGCCGTTAACGTTTGAGATCGAAACGCCGATGCCAACCCCCGGACGGCACTCGGCCTGAGCGGGTTCGCCCCTTCAATGACTGTTTTGAGTGTCCGAAAATAGGTGGTATCTGCTGTTTGAGGTTTTGAGCCGACGTGCTTCTGGGATTGGGTGAACTGAAAAGGGACGATGCAAAGACCCTGCTGCAGGATAACGAAACAAAATTCTTTCTACTTTAGAAGTGAGGCAGATAATGATTGACAAGAGCAAATTAGAGTACATCTGGTTGGACGGCTACAAACCGACACAAAGCCTTCGATCCAAAACCCGAGTCGAAAACAATTTTGGCGGCACCCTTGAGGAATGTCCCATTTGGTCCTTTGACGGCAGCAGCACCGAACAGGCCTCAGGTGACGATTCGGACTGCATCCTCAAGCCCGTTGCGATCTTTCCCGATCCCTGTCGCAAGAACGGCTATCTCGTGATGACCGAAGTGCTCAACGATGACCGCACGCCCCACGAGTCGAATGGCCGAGCATTGATCGATGATGACGACGACGACTTCTGGTTCGGATTCGAGCAAGAATATTTCCTCTGGGATACCACCAACAACAACCCACCCGGTTTTCCCGCCGGCGGTTTTCCAGGCCCACAGGGTCCCTATTACTGCTCCGTCGGCGCTGCCAATACCCATGGGCGTCAGTGCGTTGAAGACCATCTGGATGCATGCCTCGAAGCGGGGCTCAATGTCGAAGGCATCAATGCCGAAGTCGCTGCAGGCCAATGGGAATTCCAACTTTTTGCCAAGGGCGCCAAGCGGGCAGGCGATGAAACATGGATCGCTCGCTATCTTCTGGAACGCGCGGGCGAAACGTATGGCTATTCCATCGAATGGCATCCAAAACCGTTTGGCCACCTCGACTGGAATGGATCCGGCATGCACGCCAACTTTTCAAACGGTGTGATGCGAGAGAACGGCGACAAGGAAATATTTACAAAAATCTGTGAGGGCTTTGGTAAGGTCATACCGCGGCATATCGACGTGTATGGAGCCGACAACGATCAACGGCTCACCGGAGATCACGAAACTCAGGCGATTGATGAATTTAGCTTTGCTATTTCCGATCGCGGCGCATCGATTCGCATTCCCGTAGGAACGATCGATGACGGATGGAAGGGACGACTTGAGGATCGCCGACCGGCATCCAATGCCGACCCCTACAAGGTGGCCGCAGCGATCATCAAGACGGTTAAGGAGGCGTGCCCGCAACCGGTAGCGTAGCGTTGCGAGTTCTTTGCCTCATTGGGTATTGCAGATCAAAACCCCCGGGCCTCATCGCCCGGGGGTTTTTCACTCCCCGATGCCATACCCAACCTCCTAAACGGCCCAAAAAGGGGACTCTTTTCGCAAATGTCACAAAACACGGGATTCGAACCTTTTTCGGGTGCAAAATTCAAACTTGATTATTTGCTAAAAACCAGCAATGTTGGTGATTAGAATCTGTTATTGAGGAATAGCGCGTGATTCATCATTTAACCAGCGCCGATCTTTCCACCCAGCATGGGTTTGTGACCGATCTTTTCTCAGACCCGGAGGGGACGGACCATTTCCTAAACGACGCTCAAATTGCGGCATTTGAGAGGGACGGCTTCGTTGGCCCGATTTCCCTTTTGACCGAAACGCAAGTTGAAGCCTTGCTGGACGAGCTTGATGGTTTTTTTGACCCTGATCATCCCGGATGTGAACTGTGGTACGAGTACCACCGCAACGAATCGAACAATCCCGACAATACTGTTTTCCATGCTTTAGGGGCTTGGCGGATCGGCCCCGCCTTTCACGACGCCCTCTGGAACCCGCGATTCACCCGACCTGCTAGCCAACTTCTCGGTGGTGCCGTTCGATTCTGGCACGACCAGATCTTTTGCAAACCTGCCCACCACGGCGGTCCGATCGCCTGGCACCAGGATTATTCCTACTGGGGCCGCACCGCACCCATGAATCACCTAACCTGCTGGATTGCGCTGGACGATGCCACAGAGGAAAATGGTTGCATTCAATACATTCCTAAGAGCCAGCGCTGGGATTTGTTGCCGATGACCGATCTAGCGGGTGACCTTGATTCGATTCGCGATCTACTGACCGACGAACAAAAAGATTGCTTCGCCAAACCGGTTCCGTTCGAAGCGAAAGCTGGCCAGGCATCGTTCCATCATCCAATGTTACTCCACGGATCGAGCGCGAATCGATCGAACCGGCCACGGCGGGCAATGATCATTAATGTGATCCTTGACGGTGTTCGTTCTCTCTCCGATGAACCACTTCTCTCAGGAACCCCACCAATCCCCAACGGCTCGCCCCTGGGAGGGCAGTTTTTTCCATTGCTTTACGATCCGGCTAGCACATCAACCCCGAGCCGCAATCCGTAAACGCTACGCATAACTATTCATGCATCTTCGGCTTTGAAGACATTTTGTCTTTCGTAACTGGAGTCCAATGTCTATAATAGCACGCTCCTACCGAGAGGCCTTCCCTCAAAGACGTTAATGCCAGGAGATGAAAGCATGTCCCCAATTTCATCTAAACACCGCCTCCAGTTTCTCTTGCCGATCATCTTTTTTTGCTCCGCTCCATGCTTCTTCACGGGTCCTACCAACGCATGGGCCCAACTTGAATTCGAGCGCCCCCCGATCGACTACACGGATGTAGAGGTCCATGATCCGATTGCGGAACTCCAGCAAAGGTTGGACTCCGGGGAGGCAACACTTGCATTCAACGAAGAGCACGGCTATCTCGATGCACTTCTTGATTACTTCAACATCGATCCGGACTCGCAGGTGCTTGTCTACAGCAAAACCAGTTCCCAACTTCGCCGCATTATGCCCCATCGGCCCCGCGCATTGTACTTTAACGAGAATCTCTACCTCGGTTGGTGCCAAAGGGGTGACGTGCTCGAAATGATTGGAGTCGACCCCGTATCCGGCCCGATCTTTTACTCCCTCGAACAGCAGAATGACACACCACCAAGATTTGTTCGAGATCGTGGCCAATGCCTGACGTGCCATGCGTCCTCACGGACCCAAGGCATTCCCGGACCGCTGGTACGATCTGTTTTTGTCGACTTGAGTGGCCAGCCACTACTTGGCTCCGGAACATTTACCACCGACCACCGCAGCCCGTTTGAAGAACGTTGGGGCGGATGGTATGTCACTGGCAATCACGGCAAGATGCGCCACATGGGAAACGAATTTGTCCCGGAATCCAATGGCACTGAACAACTCGACCGCGAAAATGGCGCGAACGTGCTAAACCTCGAATCGCGGCTCAATATCAGGCCCTATATTTCAAAGGGCAGCGATATCGTTGCTCTCATGGTCCTTGAGCACCAGTCGCAGATGCAAAATTATATAACGCGCGCAAATTTCGAGACCCAAATGGCTGAGTACTACGATGGGATCATGAATAAAGCTCTCGATCGTCCAAAAGGTTTTACCAGCGAATCAACGGAGCGAAGGATCGCATGGGTAGGCGACAATCTCGTGAAATCCCTCCTTTTTGCTGACGAATTTCAACTTAAAAATTCTATCGCCGGTTCTTCGCCCTACGCCAAAAACTTTCAGGCAACCGGGCACCACGACTCGCAAGGCCGGTCCCTGCGCGATTTTGACCTTCAAAAACGAATGTTTCGTTATCCGTGCAGCTACATGATCTACAGCCCATGCTTCGATTCGCTTCCAGTCTCGGTCAAAACGTACGTTACCGATCGCCTTTGGGCGATCCTGCACGGCGAAGACAACGACCCGCTCTTTGCGCATCTATCGGTACTTGATCGCGCTGCAATCCTGGAGATTCTTAACGAGACGAAACCGAATCTCTTTGCCAACAAACAGCAGTAACGGCTCGCTGCTTCCTCCAATATTGACTTACAGATAGGGCAGTTCGCCTTTGGTTGCACTTGCCACCCCCAAGAGCACCTCCGCCAGCTTTACGCTCACCGCTTCAAAATAGTCTTTGCCCTTCTCGGCGGTAGCGCCTCGGGGATCGCCGCAACCGGTATCGGGATGCACGGCAGACCAGGGCCTTGGGGTCCAGACACCCGGTTGCTGCAAACCATCAATCTCAAAAGCGTTCCGAGGCCCGGGCCCCGCCTGATCGAGTTCCACCAACTCGGGCGCAAGGTGCAGCATAATGCTCGTCTCCGATTCATCCGCATGGTCGCCCGGAACATCAAAAAGCGACTCGCAGACATCCGGGGCCATTTCATAAAAGTTAGCGAGAACAATCAGAATGTCAAACTCACTCTGCAGATCGCGAATGAGCGGCTTGAACTGATTGCCACCATGTCCGTTGACCAGGACCAATCGATCGATCCCCTGCCGGACGAGCGACCGCACCACATCGCGAAGCACGGCATGCGCGGTCAACGTCGAAAAACTAATCGTGCAGACCTGATCGAGTTGCTGCTCATCGTTCCCGAAGGGTACTGTCGGGAGGACGATGACGCGCGCCTGCTGATCATCGGCAAGTTCGGCTGCCCTCTGTGCGAGGCAGGTGGCCTCGAGGACATCGGTGCCATAAGGAAGGTGCCGGTTATGGGCCTCCGTCGCACCCCAGGGCAATATCGCGACACAAGGTGGTCTTTCGAGCAACTGGCGATGATTCGCCTCGGTCAACAGGTAGCGGCGCGGTGGCATGGCAAGGAGTCTCCAGTTTTTAACTTTTCACAAAATCCCAATTTTCCGGAAACGTTTCGGCGCAACCGGACGAGGGCATCTTTTCTTAATCGAGGGCGGTCGTATCGGGAACCTCCCGAACTATTTCCGGCTTCCAGCCCTCCTGAATATTTTGAATTGCAGCAGCGACGCGGTCGACCTCTCCTTTGTTTTCAAGAATGCTGTATTCGATCGAGAATTTCCGTGAGCGACCCGCCTCCAATGTGGGCAGCCTGCCAAAATGCCTTTCCACACGCCGGTTGAACGGAAAACAGGTTCCCGGCTCAATGCCAGTAACATACCCCGCCCGCTTGGATGCTTCGTTTTTCCAGATCGTCAGGTAGGGAAGCTGACCGACAGAGAACCGAATCGTGCTGCCCCGGTTCCCCGCGGCATTCTCCAGAAGCACCGTTACTTTGTCCTTCGTATCGGGAAGCGGTTCGATCAAAAATACCTGTTCGGTCATGCCTGGTGTCGGTGCGGCAATCGTCGCGTAGCGATCGATCGCATCGGCCGCCGTTGCGTTCATCGGCATCAATTTGCGGACCGGGACTCGTAGTTGCGCACCTTTCTCCAAAAGTGGCGGGCCGTAGTTGCAGTGGTAGATCAGCTCGAACTCCTGCTTCTCCGCACCGTGATTGGTGAGGACATCGTCAACGCGAAATGTGCTGCTGCCCGGTAGCGTCGAAACCTCGGTCCAGAGTTCTAACTGCGCACCGTAAAAGCTCCTTTCATCCACGCGCCCACGCACGCGGATGCGGTGGGGTGGCTCCGGATCCACCGTCACGATGACCTCGGAAGCAGGAATGTTTGCAATTTTTCCATGCAGCGTAAGCTGGCGGGTCGCATCGGCGCCTGTATTGTCCTTAAACTTGTCGCGCCCCGGATGTCCGGCAAATTCTAGGCCACACCGGACCAGCCATTCATTAAAACCATCGAGCCAACCGAGGCCGCCCCGGTCGTGCAGACGGATAAACCGGGGATGGACCACTTCCCGAACCGGGGAGTCCCAGCCGAGCCGGACATCAGCCATCGTCACACTAAGAAGACTCATCCCGCGGGTCGGAACGAGAATAATCATCATTTTTCCATTACCGACAGTGATGACATCAACCCCCTCCTGCTTTCCGCCATGCAGGGTCGATTTGACGATATGGACCACGCCTGCGCCAGGCACCTTGTACGAATATTCCCAGTCGGCGACATGGACATTTTGTTGCACGCTCGTGAGCACCTTAGAGACGCCCACTTCTGCAAAAGCTGTGGGCAGCAGAGCAGAAGAAACCAAAAACGCCACCAATGTAATCGTTCGAACCATATACCAACTCCTCATCGTAAAAACCTATCTGGCACGGCTAAATGCAAACAGGCTCCCCCAGACGCGGCGACCATAGCCTTTGCGCTTGCCAGCGTCGATCAATACTGCCGCGAGTATGAGAACACCCATCACAACACCCTGCGTATAACTCTCAATGTTCATCAGATTCATCCCATTGCGTATGACAGCAATCGTAAGGGCCCCGATGAGTGTACCGAATATTTTGCCCTCGCCACCGGCAAGACTCGTCCCGCCAACCACGACCGCAGTAATCACATAGAGCTCATACATGTTGCCATAGAGCGGCGAACCGCTCTGAAGCCGCGAGGCCTCCATCACGCCGCCGACACCCGCCAGGGCGCCCGAGAGCACATAGACCAGTAACAAGACTCCCAAAACCGGCACACCGGAGAGGCGCGCCGCTTCCCGATTGCCTCCTACGGCATAGACCCAGCGACCGAGCGTAGTACGGGTCATCACAAAATGAGCAAACAGATAGAGCACGACCATCACCACCACTTCATTGGGAACACCGAGCAGATTTCCTGTTGCCAACCAGGAAAAACTCTCTGGCACCTGATAAATCGACTGGCCACGCGAGAAAATCTGAGCCAGCCCCCGGGCGATCGACATTGTTGCAAGGGTGACGATAAATGGTGGCATGCCAAACACGGTCACCATCACTCCGGAAAGCAGCCCCACCAGTCCGCAGAGGGCGATCGCCCCGACCGCACCGGCGAGCATGCCGCCAGGCCCCGCACTTGCGCCTCCAAAACAATCGCGGATCAGGAGCGTGGCACTCACGGCCGAGAGCGCCACGAGACTTCCGACCGAGAGGTCGATCCCTGCCGTAATGATGACCAGCGTCATGCCGATCGCAATAATCGCAAACACGGCCGATTGACCGGCAACATTTTTCAAATTGCCCGCTTTGAGAAAATCGGGAAACAGGTAGCTTTGCGGCTTTATGACCGCAAGGGGGCCAAATGTCGGATATTTCCCCGCGGCACCGCTCACCACCGACCATTTGGAAATCGCCTCGGTACATGCGATCGCCGAGAGCGGCGATTCGGCGTCGGCAAGCGCTTCCAGATTCTGACGGACCTGCGAGGGGCTGCTGCCGGTCGATTCGAGGACTGTCGCGCCGGACGCTTCTAGGCGTCGTGCGAGTGTATTGGCGAAGGCAATATCCTCGCGCGACTTGCCGGCCACAATCAGCACCGATGCCTGCCTTCCCTGAGTGGCAATAATCTCATTGGCCACATCCTCCGCCGCCTCACTCCCGGTCGGATGCTGCGCATCGATGGTCATCAAACTAAAGAAAAGGCAAAGCAGCAGCAGCACAAAGAACATGCTGTAATCGGCGGCTAATCGTGAAAGCGTATGTTTCATTGCACTCCAGTTCCGGCAGCTTCGCTAAATGCCAACTGCATGATCTCTTCTTCCGAGGAGTGTTCGACATCCGACACCGCACCGACAATACTGCCACCGCGCATCACCAAAACGCGATTTGCCATCCCCAGAACCTCAGGCAGCTCGGAGGAAATCATGATAATCACCTTACCCGCCTTCGCGAGGGCGCAGATCAATTCATAAATCTGATAGCGGGCACCTACATCGATCCCCCGGGTCGGCTCATCAAAAATGATCACTTCGCAGTGCCGTTCGAGCCACTTGGCAAGAATCAACTTTTGCTGGTTTCCTCCCGAAAGCTGGCTCGCGGGCCGCTCACTGCCTCCCGCGGGGAGCCGGAGCTGCGCAATATGCGAAGCGAGTGCCGATTTCTCGGCCGAACGACCGATCATTCCCCATCGGCTCCAGGCCGAAAGGTTGGGGAGGCCAAAATTCTCGCGCATGCTGTGGCCGAGCACCAAGCCCTCTGCTTTACGATCCTCGGTGAGCAGGCAGATTCCATTTGCAATCGCGCCGCGTGGCGAACGATGGCGCAGGATTTTTCCATCGAGTTCGATCGTTCCCGAATCGCGCAGATCCGCTCCAAAGATCAACCTCGCCATTTCGGTTCGGCCTGAACCGACAAGTCCGGTCACCGCCAGCACCTCTCCGGCAGCGACATCGACATTTACATCCCGTACCGCATTGCCGCGATTCAAATCGCGAATCTTGAGGCGGACATCACCAATCCGGGTATTGCGGGGCGGAAATTCATCTTCGAGTGTGCGGCCGACCATCGCCTCGATCAATGCTGTCCGCGTGATATCCGCGACACGATAATCACCGACATTCTCTCCATCGCGGAGTACCGTCACCCGGTCAGCGATCTGAAAAATCTCCTCCAGCCGATGGCTGATATAAATAATCCCCATCCCGGCTCGCTGTAGATCCCGAATCACAGTAAAGAGTCGCTCAACTTCCCGGACGGAAAGGGCTGCGGTCGGCTCGTCCATCACCAGGATGCGGGCCCGCTCGCGGAGTGCGCCGGCAATCTCAACCACCTGGTTTTCCGCCACCGATAGTTCCCGGCATGGTGTTTCGGGATCAATGTGTGAGCCGAGCATTGCGAGCAGCTTCCGCGTCTGCTCCACTTCTTCCGCGCGCCGCACCCATCCCCGCCGAGAGAGAAAGATATTTTCGCGGGCCGAGAGGGTCGGCACGAGGCTCAGTTCCTGATGGATCGTGGCAATACCGGCCGCCGCCGCTTCTGCGGGGCTGGAAAATGTCACCCGCAAAGCGTCGATCTCGATACTTCCACCATCGGGCCGCACAGCACCGCCAAGGACTTTCATGAGCGTGCTTTTGCCTGCCCCGTTTTCACCCAGTAGTCCGAGAACCTCGCCACGGCGAAGGCAAAGATTTGCCCCGAGAAGCGCCTGCACGCCGGGATAGGACTTGTCGATGCCGGTCATCGACAACAGCGCCGCAGAAGCGTTTTCTCCAGAAGTGGCGTCCATAACCTGTGCTCCGCAAAAGCGAATCGGCGAGAAAAACCGGCGGCGAGAACCATCGTCGCGGTCAAGGCCCAAACACATCCTCCAGTGCCGCACGCATCACTTCGGCGTCCGGTTTGATTCCGGTCCAATATTCAACACCGATCACACCCTGGCCGACAAGCATCTCGAGCCCATCGATCACTTCACAGCCTCGCTGCTGGGCATCGCGGATGAATCGGGTCCGGGGCGGATTGGGGATCACATCTGCTGCCAGCATTCCTGCTCGGAGTGACTCGATATCGAGTGCAATCCTCGCATCAACGTCCGGATAGAGACCGATGGAGGTCGCATTGATCACACAGTCGGTTTCTGGCGGAACTTCATAATCTCCCTCCCAGCGAACGAGCCGCGATTGGAGCCGGCCTCCGGTCTCGCCACACACCTTTCCGGCCAAAAGCGATGCCAGCGCCTCACCGCGTTCGGCACTGCGATTAACAATGGTGAGCTCGCCTGCCCCGGCAAGCGCAAGCTCCACGCTGATCGCACGGGCGGCGCCCCCTGCACCGAAGATCACAATACGTTTTCCAGCCGGGTCGATCCGCTTGCGGAGACTTTGTACAAATCCCTTCCCATCCGTATTTTCACCCACCAGTTGGTCTCCACGGCGGACGACACAGTTCACCGCGCCCATCAGTGTCGCCGATTCTCCCACTGCATCGAGATGTTCGATCACTGCCACTTTATGGGGAATGGTGCAATTGAAACCGGCAAACCCCATTGCCCGAGCGCCAGCCACCGCAGCGGTCAATCCTTGAGGGGCGACCTCGATCGAAAGGTATCGCCACGGGAGATTGTGGTGACGGTATGCGGCCTCGATCATCGCCTGCGTGGGGTTCTCTGCAATCGGCTGTCCGAACGCGCCCGTCAGCTCCTGCTTGAAATTGAGCGTTTTGGGCATCATTGGTCCATGTATTTCGGGCAAACAGTTTTAGCGGAGAATTCAATCATCAAGCTCCGAATCCGCCTTTCCATCTGCCTGACGGTAGAGCGCGGTCGGGATCAGCACCTCCGCCGGCAATTGCTCGCCATCAAAATGCCGCAGGATCATCCGAACGGTCTCAGCCGCCATGCGATCGGGAAATTGGATCGGATCGGCATAAATCTTGCCATCGCGGATTGCTTTTTTCCCTTCGGGTTGTCCATCGAAACCGATGATCGCCACCTGTTGCTCTTTTCCATCTTCTTTCAGGGCCGCATACGCGCCGAGGGCGGAGGGGTCGTTGATGGCAAAGATGCCAACAATCTCGGGATGCGCCTGCAAAATATCTTTGGTCGCCCGGTGTCCGGTCGGCCGATTTCCTCCGCTTGGAAGTTCACTGACAATATGTATTTTGTTCTCCGCTGTTTTGTTATGGTCATCGAGGATCTTCTTAAAACCTTCTACGCGACGCAGGCAGGACTCGGTGACTTTGTGGTCGAGTACCGCAATGTCTCCGCCGGCTCCGTCAAGGGCTTCGATCATCGCGTGCGCTGCCTGCTCGCCACCGGTCAGATTATCGGTCGCAACGTGCGAGACCACCTGACAGTCATCGGCAAGACAGGCGTTATCGACCGTGAACACCGGAATACCAGCCGCGCTCGCTTCGCTGATTGCCGGGCCGATCGCCCGCGAATCGTACGGCGCAAGGACAATCGCCGCGACACCATTGACGACAAAGTCGTTGACCTGATCGCTCTGTTTGGCCGCATCTTCATCTGCCCCGAGGACCACGACATCGTACCCGTGTTTGCCCCCTTCATCTTCGATAGTGTCACCAATCACCTTAAAAAACGGGTTCGTGAGTGTCATTAGCGAAACGCCAATCGTTCCTTTCGAATCTTTTTCGGTCTCGGCCTTCTCTGTACGGTCCGATTGCCGCGAACAACTCGCCAAAGCACACAGCAGCATCAACAGCCCACATCGCAATACATGTGTCATCAACAGTCCCTCGCAATCTTGGTGGATACCTACCGCGGGCTACTCTGCGCGGTTCTCTTCGGCCGCGAGCATTATGCCAGATCAGCGCGTGCGAAGCGACAGCCCGGCAGATCTCTGCCGATCTTCTTTTTGAATGGCCGCCGGCCGGACCCGGCGCGACGTTCAGAGTGGCCTGATCTGCAGGTTGCGCCACGCGACCTCGTACGGCCCGGTGCCCCGACCGATCCCGTGTACCTGTAGGCCGATAAAGCCTTCACCGTGGGTCTTAAACGCCTGCTCGTCGGTAAAGTCCTCAATCTTTTTGCCGTTAATCCATGTTTGGATCCGCGGCCCTCGGGCAACCACCCGATAGTGATTCCACCCGTTATCTTTGAATGCCGTATGCGGCTTGCGGTGATCCTCGGGCGAGAGCCATCCGCGTCCGGTCGCCTCGCCGTAGACATATCCTCCCAGGCCACCGGCGGCAGAGGATGCGATTTCGACCTGCGGTCCGTTCACTCGTTTCTCGGCATTGTCCTTCTCCTTGGATCGTATCTGCACACCTGAGTTCAATTGCGGATCGCACTTCACATCAAAGCTGAGTTCAAAATCTCCATACGGCTTTGTGGTGCAGAGAAACGAATTCGGACTCCCCTCCGACGTCTTTCCGACGATGGTGCCATTTTCCACACGATAGGTGGCGGTGCCATTCTTCTGGGTCCAGCCATTGAGTGTTTTTCCGTCAAAGAGCGATTTGGATTCTTTGTCGGCTGCCCCTGCAAACCCTCCGAGGCATACCAGCATACCCAACGTGAGTGCCATTACCGCAATACGCGTACTGTACATCAATACCATCCTTATAAGGTGTGTTTAGAGAAGAGGCCGCTTTCCGGACAATCTACGGCTTCCAGTTTCGCAGCCGCATGTGCACATCCGCAACGTTGTGCATATACACATCGTGGAGTTTTGCTGCAGCCGCTTGACGCATATGTTTTTTTGCATTCGCCGCATCACCGGCGACTTCGTAGTATAGCCCTAAATAGAGGTGGGCGTACATTGCCGAGAGCGGCGCCTTGGCGGTATCGACGGCGACAAGTACCTCTTTGGGCGAACCCTCCCCAGAAAATAAAGCATACAGCTCGGCCATAGGCACCCGAGAATCCCGCTTGGTATCGATCTCAATCATGTTGCGTCGCGCAGTATCCATCCCATCGACCCGTGCAACGCAGAGGAAATGCCAGAGGGCATTTTCAACATCATGGGGGTTGACCGTCTTGTGAACTTCAAACTGTCTCTTCCCCTCTTGGAACTGCCCCGCATAATACTGGCAAATTCCCCGCTGCCAGAGATAGGGTTCGATGCGAGGATCTTTGACGATCGCCTCGGCAAATGCCGCGAGTGATTCCGTTACGTCCCCTTCCCGAAATTGCGCGATTCCCCGGTGCACACAACTATTGGCATCGTCAGTAATCGTCGCCATGGCAATGAGACTCAATGTACAAAGGGTAAACAACATATCCATTCCCAACAGATTAACGCGTCGAAAGACGAATGGTCAACGGATGCTCACTTGCAAAGAGACTTTGAAATCTAATCCGCATGCGAAGAATTCGCATTAAAATAGAGGCGCAAATTAGGATGCGGGGTATAGAGACGAAACGCATCTCCATCGTGCACGAGTTGGCCGCTGGAGTAATCGCCCACGAGAATCGGATTTTTCTCATATTTCTCCCAGTGGATCAGATCGTCCGAGGCCGCTAGGCACATCCGCCAATCGCCACGCCATTTGGGATCGGCATTCGCATGGTAGAGGGCGTAATAGCGGCCATCGATTTTTAGGACCTGATTGAGCGCGATCGCATATTTGTCATAGGCCTTCGGCCCGAGTCGCAACACCGGTTCGTCCTGCACATTGGTCCAGATCTTTTTGTCGCGGCTTTTTGCGAGCCAAACGCCCCGATCCCCCCGTTCGTAAAACAGATACCAGACACCATCTTCCACGAGAAGTGTCGGGGTGCCGTAGGGACCGGGCGAGATCGGTGTGCCGTCGACATTACGGACATCCAGTTTCTGATAGTCCTTCCAGTGCACTCCATCTTGCGAGGTGAGCATATGCGCCACATCGCCGCGGCCCTCGGCGACCATCGTATAGACGCCATCGTGTTTGAGCACATGCATGTCCTCAACCCACTTGTCGGCGATCAGAGGCCTGTCGCTATGGCGAGTCCATGTGATCCCGTCAGGGCTCCTCGCATAGCCGAGCAAGCGCAGATCGCTCCGCCCTAGGTTGTACCCGGTGTACCAGAAGTGCCAGGTATCGCCGTCTCGCAAAATATAGCCGCGCTCTCGAATCTTGCGATCCCAGCTGTCCCCACCCGTCCCCGTAAAGAGAGGGTTCTGCTCGCTCGCTCGCCATCGCACCAGGGCAGGGGGGAAGGGCTCACCGGCATGCACTTCGGCGGCCACAAAAAAAAGCAGGTAAAGGATGGACCGTTTTGATTTTGACATCATGGTTTGAAGCGGTGTGGCCGGACAATGTTTTTTCGGAGCGATTATAGCACGGCCTGCTCTTTTGCGGCCGAACGAGCCTTCTTTCGGCCAAAACCGATCTTTACAGCAGCCGGCAGGCAAAAATATTGATCGGTTCTCGTTGTTTTACTGCTACACGGATGCAAAACCCATTGCAATAAGGACTTATATAGGTCATCATAGCACGACTGAAAGTGGGGATGTGCCGCACCCCAATCGAATCGGTGATGCGACGGCACAAATACAACCGAGCAAGGGAAGCTTATGGCGAAAGTACCCTTTTGGTTACGACCACTCATCCGCCCGAGCCGCCTTCGTCGCATCGAGCCTCGCGCAGCGAGCAAAGTGCCATCCGGCAGGGGCGCTTTGCGTCCTCTTAGCACCGAAACTCTCGAACAACGCCATCTACTCAGTGGCGTCACGCTCATCACCCACGGCCATACCGGCGACACCGCCGAGGGTGGTTGGATTCGTGAAATGGGCGCCGCAATGATGCAACGGGCAGCGGACGCTGCACCCGCAACACCCGCCTATACGGAAATCCAACTTACCGTTGGCAGTTCTGATGGGCTCACGCTTGAGGTAACGACCGCCGAAGTCCTTTCAGGCAGTACGACCTCTCTTGATGATCCCGCACACAGTGGCGAAATCGTTGTCTACCTCGATTGGCTCGGCGCCCAGTCTCTTATCTCTGCCGGCGACCCCTACAACACCGTCTTTGTCTCCGCGGCAGTGGTCCCCTATTTAACGGGCGAGGAGTCGATCACCGGACTCGATACCCCACTCACTGAGCAACCGATACACCTGCTCGGCCATAGCCGTGGTGGCTCACTTGTCGGTGCACTCGCCGAAGACCTTGGTAGCGAGGGTGTTTTTGTCGATCAGGTCTCGTACTTCGACCCACACCCGCTCGAACCGGGCGATTATCCGGTCTGGCAGAGTACCGTGCCGCAAAACGTCCTGTTCGCCGATTCCATCTGGCGAACCGATGGCAACTTCCTCGGCAATGAAATTGGCGATTTCGACGGCGAGCATATCAACGGTTCCTACGACGGAGAGCTCTCGGAAGAACTACTTGGCGGAAACGAAATTCTTTCGAATGTTGGCTACTTCTGGGAGCATATGGATGTGCCCCTCTGGTACCACGGTACAATCCCGAGCTCGGAAACCCCGGTCCCCAACGATGGCACCCTGGATGTTCCGCTTGAGTGGTACGGAGGCACTGAGCCGGAGCGACTCGACTCCGGTTTCGCCTATAGCCGGATTGCCGGAGGCGAGCGACCGGCGCAAGGTTTACTCGATGTCGATGACTGGTCGGCAAACCGGGCCGCAATTGATTTTTCAAACGCTACGTGGCCCAGCCTTTTTAATCTCGCAAGCAGTGGTGGTAGTTTTGAAGTCGGCGAATCCATTCCGATCGATTTTGACTATCACGACAACGACAGCGACGGCGTGGGCAGTTTCTTTTTAGACACCGACCAGAACCCCTACAACGCGGGCGCGATCCAGATTGGCGGAGCTACGCTACTCACCACGGGAGGGGCGACTGGCAGTGGTACGGCGTCTCTAAACACAGCAGCCGCATCGGCAGGCACGTATTTTCTCTCCGGGAGGGTACAAGATGCCGCGGGCCGAACCCGCTATGCCTATGCCCCAACAGCACTCATCCTGACACCTAACGGTACGCCTGTGTTTGCGGATGCCTCCTTTACAGTCCCCGAAAACAGCGCCGCGGGCACCCTCGTCGGCACCCTCGTCGCGACCGATGCCGATGGTGACGCTCTCACCTACAGCATCGCCTCCAATGTCGATCCCGACACGGACGGCACTGCGGCCTTCCGCATCGAGGGCGACCAGCTTCTGGTCAACGACACCGAGGACATGGACTACGAACTGGCCTCCTCGCTGGTCATCACCGCCAGTGTGACCGATGGTGGCCTCAGCGATACGGCCCAGATCACGATCAACCTTACCGATCTGGCCGAGGGCAGCATTTCGGGCAGCAAGTGGCACGATGTCGATTGCAACCAGGTTTGGGACACGGGCGAGTTGGCGCTCAGCAGCTGGACGATCTACATCGATGCGAATGAAAACGGCGAGCTCGATTCCGGGGAAGTCTCGACCGTGACCGATACCAATGGCGATTACAGCTTTACCGGCCTCGATCCGGGCACCTACGTGATCGGCGATGTCCTTC
>Ga0315338_1002192_pt1 | contig 20352 bp, 16 predicted proteins | sample ASW8metaG_FD_204518 | JGI IMG/M metagenome (GOLD analysis project Ga0315338, IMG submission 204518) | Ammonia-oxidizing marine archaeal communities from Monterey Bay, California, United States - ASW #8 | ecosystem: Environmental > Aquatic > Marine > Coastal | place: USA: California | collected... | reverse complement strand
AGGAATCACTGCAAGCTGTTAATACAGGTTGCAAGAGTTTGACGGCCCTTGATTATGGTTGCGGATCTGGAAACATCACAAACCAATTGCTCAATTTAAATATTAACGTTGTGGCTGCCGATGTTTCCAGTCATTTCTTAACACTGGTTCGTCAAAAATTTTCCTGCGAAAGATTGTCAACTCTAAGTCTGAATGGCAAGGACCTTATTGGTGTTGAGGCGGATAGTTTTGATTTTATTGCTGTCTATTCTGTGCTCCACCACATTCCAGATTATTTGGCTGCCATCACTGAGCTTGCCAGAGTCTGTAAGCCCGGCGGTGTCATTTATATTGATCATGAACAAAATGATGAGTATTTTTCTGACAGTCCAGTTTATAAAGAATTTAAATCCAAGGCTCTGCGCATTGATTGGCGGAAATATTTTGTTTTTTTAAATTATGTCGGCAAGATTCGTCGTTGGTTTAATCCTAAATACTCGAATGAAGGCGATATTCATGTTTGGAAAGATGATCGTATAGAGTTTCACCGTATTGAAGAAATTTTAACAAGATTAGGTTTTGAAGTTGTTTGGTCTGAAGACTATCTCCATTTTAACAAATTATACCGACCAGAGATTTATAAGAAATATGAAAAGTTATGTACTGATGTACGGTTGATGGTGTTTCGCAAATGCTTGATTTAAAGTTTTTTTGTTACCATTAATAGTGTTCAATTATTCTGGGTGTTTTGTTCATGGAGTCTGGGTTTTTACTAGCTATTTTTTTGCTTGCGGCTACTTTTTTAATGCCAGCTTTTTCGCGAGAATTATGGAAAAGCGGGGCAATAATATTTGTATATTGGGTTGTGATTGCCCTCCACCAAGTTATGGCATTCCTAAATCAATATTTATACGCTATTGGAGAGTTTGGCGCAGTTGGTGCGAGGGTTGATGCCAACCAGGGTTTCCATCATATTGCAAATTCGTTGTTTCCATGTTGAACCCTGTGATGTTTTTTATAACCCAGGTCAACCAGGCCGTCATATCCTTTCCACCCATCAGAGTGGATGGTGCTTTTAAAATCTACCTTGCTCCGGATCACAGCCTGTTAGGAGATTTCATCCATCAAATCCCGAGAAATATCATTTTGACGTAAGTTTAATTAATAGGCGCGATAGTTTTTATGATTGTGGGTATTATTCATCCTAAAACTGATTTGTTATAGAGAGATGAGACATTTAGTTTCTCCGTTGAAATATCAAAACGATGAGTTTGGACTTCTAATAGCTCTGTGTATTCTCGTGGTTATCTTTATTTTGCCCGTATTTTCGAAAGCATTACGACAAAATATGGAAATATTAATTGTCTTTTGGGTTTTGGTTGGCCTCCACCAGATTACTGCATTTTTAAATGCTTATATTTTTAAGCACACTTTAATAGGTGCACATTACGATGCCTATACTTTCCATTTGGTTGCTCAACGCACAGCCATAAATGAGGAGTGGGTTTTTAAAATTGGTGGTTTTTTTTATACGGAGTTTCTTGGCGCTATATATAGATGGTTTGGTACATCACATTTCCTTGGTGAACAATTATCAATTTTAGCTTTCGCGTTTTCTTGTATTGTATTTATCAAGATTCAGGATCAATTGGGTATGGTGCGTTATAGAATATATTCCTTGCTTGCTTTTGGGGCCTTGCCTACCATGATTATAGTAGGCTCAATAACGCTGCGGGAATCATATCAATTGCTTTTCTTTATGCTTTCTGTTCATTTAGGAATAGCAATGCAATTGAAGGGAAGATTGAACATTTATTATATTCTTTTTGTTTTATCAGCACTTACAATGGGTTGTTTGCATAACGTATTGATTATTTATTCGATATTAATGATAGTTCTGTTTTTTGTTTGGAACTTGAGGCCTTATACCTATTCATGGAGAATAAAAAAAATACATTTGCTGGCAGTGGTGGTTATTCCAGTCCTTCTGGCGTGTGTAATGGTCTTTTCGGAAACTTCCGTGCCAGGTAATTCTAGGATTAGCAGCTTAATAGGACTTGGCTCTACGCCTGGCCATGCCGATGATCTGTGGGATCTTACTGTGGGTTTTCGAGGGTCCTCAATGTTACAAGAGGGGAGAGCGAGTTATGGCGTTATCTTGGACAACTCGTCGCTGTTTACGACCATCTATAGCAGCTTAAAGATGTATATGTATTATCTGTTTGCGCCATTTCCTTGGCAAGTAATGAACATAGTAGATATCTATGCGGCCTGTGAATCTTTCATGCGCATGACCCTTATCTGGTTTTCGCTAAAGCATTGGCACAACGCTTATGGTGTAAATAAGCGAACGATAAGTCTTTTGTTTATTTTATATTTTAGCATGACCATTATGTGGGCAACGGGGACAACAAATTATGGAACAGCTATCAGGCACCACATGCTTACTTGGTGGATTCTTGCCCTTCTTGGTATCCCATTTCTGATAGAGAAAATTCACTGCATCTGGTCGGCTTGGTTGCCAGGTAGACGCTCAAAATCATTAAACCTGGCGGGGAAAGTTTAGTGATTAGTTGTTTCAGTGCAGGTAATAGACAAAGCGAGTGCGCGGAAAAGTCTGGAATGATAATTAGCGCCTTCGAGAATTAAATGATATTGTTGGTCGTTGGGGAACGCTCTGGCTGGGAATGGGATTTGTGATATCCTTTAACGATGTTGTTGAAGATATTTCCGATGTACAGCGTACCCTTTCATCCTGTCATCAACGTTTGAATAGAGAGGGTTTGTTGGCGCTAAATCTGCCAAGCAGTGATGGTGCATTTTATAGTCTGTCTAAGACATCCTCTAAAATCGGATTTTCTAGCTTTTTTGAGCGCTTGTGGCAAAAGGGTTTTCTCTCTCCACATTTGCACTACTTTAATCTACTTAATATTATAAGGCTTTTAGGAACAAAGGAAGGGTTTGATGTGATGATCACTGGAAGTTTGTCAATGATACGATTGAATAATTTAGATGCAAGAATTTCTTACTCTAAGAATCTTGGAAGAACTGTTTGTGTTTTGTATACGTTGTCGTAGCAATTATTATTTCCTGTGCTAAGAATATTGCCCAGTGACCTTATTTATGTTGTTACCAAAAAAGCTTATTAGGAAAAGCTATGCGAATACCAATATGGACTTCTTAAGTTAAACCATTCTGAATCGTTGTAACTGATAGTTGATTTTTCCGAATGCGATATCTTAAAGCGAGGTACTAAAAATAACTTAGGGATAACAGATGCTTAATGTTTAATTTTAGAAATTTTAAAAAATAATGTGCGGAATTTCTGGGGTATTTGGACATGGGAATGTACAGAGTTTAACCCATTTGGTTGAGACTATGAGAGATTCGCTGGTTCATCGGGGGCCTGATGATGCCGGCATTTGGGTGAGCGCTGATGATAATATTGCTTTTGGACATTGTCGCCTTTCCGTTATCGATCTTTCTGCGCAAGGACATCAACCCATGCTGTCGAAAGATGGCCGTTACGTAATTGTGTTCAACGGTGAGATATATAATCACAAAATTTTAAGAAAGGAGATTGAAAAAGAAGGAGCCATTAGTTGGCATGGGCATTCAGATACGGAAGTGATACTAGAAGCCGTATCTAAATGGGGAATCAAAAAAGCTTTAACTAAATTTGTTGGTATGTTTGCTATCGCTCTTTTTGATCGCGAAGAAAGAAAATTACATCTGATACGTGACCGTATGGGTGAGAAACCTCTTTACTATGGCTGGTGCGCTGGAGCATTTATATTTGGTTCTGAATTAAAGGCGTTAAGAAAATACCCCGGCTTTGTGGGAGAAATTGACCGTGACGCTTTAGCGCTTTATCTCCGTCATATGGCTGTTCCAGATCCTTTTACCATCTATCAGGGTATCTATAAGTTGCAGCCAGGTTGCAGGATGAGTTTGGATTTAGACTGCGCAATAAATTGTCACAATGGATTTATGCCTAACGCGCCTTTTTCCATTAATGGATTGGATTTAAGTCGATGGTGGTCTTTGCGCGATATTGTTGAGTCAAGCCAAGGGTCATTGATTACCGACGAAACTGGAGCGCTTGAACAGCTTGAGTCCCGTTTGCGTGATTCGGTGCGATTGCAGTCCCTCGCTGATGTGCCGCTCGGGGCTTTTCTTTCTGGTGGGATAGATTCTTCTTTGATCACTGCATTGATGCAGGCGGAGTCAAGTTCTCCCATCAATACTTTCACAATAGGTTTTCATGAAAAGAAATACAACGAGGCGGAATATGCTAGTTCAGTAGCTGCTCACCTTGGAACCGAGCATATTGAACTTTATGTCACGGCAAAGGATGCGCTAGACGTGGTTCAACGATTGCCTCATCTATACGACGAACCTTTTGCGGACTCGTCACAGATACCAACTTATTTATTGTGTTCTCAGGCGAAGAAACATCTGACTGTTGCGTTGACGGGGGATGCTGGCGACGAGTTGTTTGGAGGCTACAACCGTTATATCTGGGTGCGTAAAATCTGGAATAAAGTATCCTGGCTGCCAAATGACACTCGGAGATTATTTGCACAGGCAATTTTCTCTATTCCTAGCCGTTACTGGGATGCTGTTTACTCCTTAATTAGACACCTGCTCCCTTCCTCAAATCATTTGTCTTTTGTCGGTCAAAAGTTGCACAATCTTGCAGAGAGATTGGTGAATATAAGGAATGAAGATGAACTGTTTTTAAGTCTTGTGTCTCAATGGACAAATCCCGATGAGGTTGTTATAGGAGCTTCCGAACCGCTCACCTTGCTAACAAGCGGAAATGAATGGCCGACCCTGCCGGATGTTGAACACCGCATGATGTATTTAGATGCAATGACCTATTTGCCGAATGACATATTGGTGAAAACGGATAGAGCGGCTATGGGCACCAGCTTGGAAACCCGTGCACCGTTTCTGGACCACTACGTAGTGGAACTGGCTTGGCAGTTGCCCCTTAACATGAAGTTGCGAAATAATCAGGGTAAATGGGCGTTGCGACAAATTCTATACAAATATGTTCCTCAAGAACTCATTGAGCGACCCAAGCAGGGATTTGGCATTCCTTTGGGTGACTGGTTAAGAGGTCCGTTAAGGGATTGGGCAGAAGAATTAATTAGTGAAGATCGTTTATGTCGGGAGGGATTTTTTAATCCCGATCCAATTCGATCTAAGTGGCTGGAGCACTCTTCGGGGTTGCGCAACTGGGAGAGCTCTCTTTGGACCGTATTGATGTTTCAGGCTTGGTTGGACACAGGCAAAAATTAATATTTTTTTAGACCACTTTAGTAAGAAGCAGCGATTGTTGGTCAGTCTCAATTGTAGTGTTGAGGGTATGAAGATTTTTTATAGTATAAAATACTGAGGATGGTTCGTTGGCCGGGCTTCTCCGACTGTATAGTAATTGACTGCTTTAAATAGGATAGAAAGTAACAATGCTAGAAATAAATAGATTTGCGGTTTGTGGTTCAGGTTTCATTGGGAAGGGACTGGTGCATCAGTTGATATCTCAAGGTTATATGGTTAATGTCCTTGACCGTAATATTTGTCCTGATGAATTTTTGGAGAAAACTAAATGGGTGACCAGCGAGTTTGCTGACAGTGAAAACCTGAAGAATACTCTTGATGATGCTGAGGTGGCCTACCATCTGATTTCGAGTACAGTTCCGGGAGATGATACTGTTGACCCAATCAAAGAGCTATCGGAGAATATTTTTTCAACACTTGCGTTCCTTGAGATGTGCAAAAAATGCAATGTTAAGCGGGTTGTGTTTGTTTCATCTTCTGCTGTATATGGTCAGCAATCCATAATGCCCATCTCAGAAAGCGCTGAAACCAATCCTATAAGCTCACATGGAATACAAAAGTTGACGATTGAAAAGTATTTGCTACTTTATCAGTTTTTATACGGTATTGACATTCGCATAATACGACTTTCAAATCCTTATGGGCCTGGCCAGGGCCTGTCCGGAAGGCAGGGGTTTATAGCCATTGCTATTGGTCAAATGATTAAGAATGAGCCGGTTCTATTGCGTGACTCTGGTCGACCCATCCGTGACTTTATTTATATAGATGATGTTTCCAGATCCCTTGCTTTAGCGGGAATTGTAGAGAATGCTCCTTCCATACTTAATTTGGGTTCTGGTAAGGGCTACTCGCTAAAGCAGGTTGTGGAAATGCTTAGGGAGATTACAGACAATCAAGTTTTGACGGTGTCAGGGAAATTGAGGAAGGCGGATATTACTGAAAGTGTTTTAGATGTCTCTCTAGCTCAGAATGAGCTTACTTTTGAGCCTCAGTTTTCTATATATGATGGGCTTGTAAGGACGCTGCAGTATCATGGTGTGCATACGCCGAAGGTCAAATTAGATCTCTAAATGCGATTGATCACCAAGTTTGACCGAGAAGGAACAGAAGTTGTGCCGTAGACTGCCCATTTAGCAAGTTGTTGAAACGGTTAATCTGGTCGTTTAATTTTCCATTGCGAGTGGTGGCTAAAGCGCAGGGTTGGTTAGGAGGAAGAGAAATCTTTTGCGCAATGCGCTATCAAAGGGAAATTGGTCAGGCTGGATATTTATAGGGTTTCATGATCGGTGAGCATAAATGAAGAATTGGGTAAAATGGTAAGGTGTTTTTTGGAGAACCTTTCTCGATGAGTGTGTTTTTGGTGTTGCCGCTAGCAGTCGGTCTTGCTTTGCTATTGACTGGCTTTTTCCGGCGTTACGCACTGTCACATGATCTGCTCGATCTCCCCAACGTGCGCGGATCTCATAGTATTCCAACGCCGCGAGGTGGAGGCGTTGCCATAGCCATCACATTCTTATTGTTGGTTCCTGTATTTAGTATAGAGGGGGGCTTACCTTTTTCAGTGACTTGGGCCATGCTGGGCGGAGGTATCTGTATTGCCCTAATTGGGTTTCTAGATGATCATAAGCATGTTGCGGTTGGTTTGCGTTTATTAGCTCATTTTATGGGAGCTATTTGGGCGCTGTACTGGTTGGGTGGTTTTCCATCATTGACGGTATTTGGCGTTGTTCTAAATCTAGGGTGGGTTGGCGACCTTCTTGCTGTGGTATTTTTGGTTTGGTTTTTAAATCTATATAATTTTATGGATGGTATTGATGGTATTGCGAGTATAGAAGCTATCACAATTTGCATGGGTGCCAGTTTGTTGTATTTATTTCAAAATGAGTCGCAGGCTTTTTGGTTGCCTCCTTTACTGCTGGCATTTGCAGTTATGGGTTTTTTGTGCTGGAATTTCCCGCACGCAAAAATTTTTATGGGTGATGCGGGTAGTGGGTTTATAGGATTCATGCTCGGTCTTTTTTCAATTCAGGTGGCATGGGAATCCACTAGAATGTTCTGGGTATGGGTGATTCTATTGGGTGTGTTTATTGTGGATGCTACCCTCACCTTGTTTCAACGTATAATTAAAGGCGAAGAATTTTATAAGGCCCATCGTAAACATGCATACCAAGTGGCGGCACGCCACTATGGTTCCCATAAAGCCGTTTCTCTGTCTATTGGTGTCATTAATCTTCTCTGGCTTCTGCCTGTGGCTTATCTAGTAAGCATTCAGTGGGTCGATGGGGCTTTGGGAGTAATTGTCGCCTTCATCCCTTTGGTAGGGTTGTTTTTGCATTTCCAGGAGAAGTTGGTTGAGCGCACGTGACCCCTCGAAAATTGGCTGGAGGCTTTAAAATAGATCAAGCACTTAATACTTGGCATCCAAAGAAGAAAGGCTACTATAAGAAAGATGGCGATACTCCAGCTTGGGCTGGAGTTAGTCGAAAGGGGTTTGCCAGGAGCGCCTTTGCAGGGGTCACCCATTGCTCACAGATATTAACGTGCTAATTATAGGGAATAATTGCATTGAATTTTAAAAATCAGTTAAGCGACAATGGCGATAAATTGCTCGAAACAAAGCTCCCGGTTGAGAGAAGGCTTCTAGTTCTGATTGCAGCTTATTCGCTCAAGATGATTCGAGCCCGAAAACTAGAAGATATGATAACCAATAGAGACCTGGATGGATTCTTTGGGCATGTTTGGACTGTCCATCCTTTTGCTACCATTGTGAGTTCAAATGAGTCAGCAGGCAGGTATGGGCTCCCAGAAGCTCATGCCTTTGCGCCAGGACACACTTTCATTGAAGGAAAGGTGGGGCGGTTTTCATTTTTAAAATGGATGGGGCCACTTAATTTCTTAATAAGCCAGAGCGTTCTTTTTTTTAGTCTGGCCCGTTTAATTCGCAAAGAGAGGATAAGTGTTATTGACGCTTGGACCCCTCTATATCCCGGGCTTTTTGCTTGGGCTTTGTCCCGCCTATGTGGAATTCCATTTGGTATTCGAGTTGTGGCAAACCATGATAAGCTCTATGAGACAACAGGCCGACCATCGGAGAGAAGGCTTTGGTTTTCTAGAAAAATTGAAAAAATAGTTGAGCGATTTGTGCTTAAGCGTGCGGATCTAGTGGCAGCTGTTAACCATGATAACTTGAATTTTGCCCTAGCTAATGGAGCAAGGCCTGAAGCGTCAACATTGTTCCGATACGGCAATATGATCGACAAGCGGCATTTTCATGAACCGTCGGAACGTTCTGATGGTTCTGGCCTGCTACGGGAACTTGGTGTTGAGCCGCATCGGTTCCTCCTGTATATGGGACGCTTGGAAAGTGTTAAGCATCCAGATGATATAATACGTGTGCTCGCCAAGGTTCGGACTTTTGGTCATGACGTCAAACTTGTTATGGCAGGTGATGGAAGTTTACTTGAAAAACTGTCCGAGCAGGCTCGGGAATTAGGAGTAGAAAATCATACTATATTCTGTGGAAATAAAGATCAGGAATGGCTTATTTCTATTATCCCTTTAGCCGCAGTAGTTTTATCACCTCATACAGGATTGGCGCTCTTAGAGGTTGCGTTGGGAGAGAGCCCTATCGTAGCCTACGACGTGGATTGGCAAAACGAACTTGTTGAATCGGGTTTAACCGGGGAATTAGTTCCTCATCATGCATGGGAGGAAATGGCCGATAGAGTGGATCGCTTGCTGGCTGACCCCCAAAATGCCCGTTCTATGGGAGAGGCTGCTCGAAAACGTGCCCTTAAAATGATGAATCCTGCCATGTTGGATCAGCATGAACGAAATACCTATATGAAACTATTAAGTAATTATAGTCAGAGTTCATTATGGTGACTTTTGGGCGCTACTAAGGCTCGAATAGTCACGTATTCAATAAACGGCTAGAGTGATCCTATATATGTATTATCTTAAAAAAGCTCTCAAACATTGGGTGAAAGTTAGCCTTGGTATTTCTCCATATCCTAAAAGATACGAGCAACTGTATCAAGAGGTGGATATGCTACATCCGCGTACAATTTGCGAAATAGGAACAAATGATGGAATCAATGCGGTTCGTTTATATCAGAGAGCATCCCAGTATAGCAACGATGTTGAGTATTTTGGATTTGATTTATTTGAATCAATAGATAATGTGACTTTTATGAAAGAGTTTTCCCTTACGGCTCCTACAAAAAAAGAAGTTGATCAATTTTTGGGTCGGAAAGGGGTCAGAAAGCGCCATCTTTTTTCTGGTAATACAATGGAGTCATTACCTAGGGAAAAAGAGCGCCTCCCTAAGATGGATTTGGTTTTTATTGATGGCGGGCATTCTGAGGAGACGGTGGCCTCGGATTGGGAAAACGTGAAGCATTTGCTCCATGAAAAAAGTGTAGTGTATTTTGACGATTACCCAAACTGGGGGATTGGACCAGTTGTGGATGGCATTGATTCCGGACTCTGGGATATCGAGGTTATGGAGATAGAGGATGAGTTCTTAGTGGATGGGCAGTTTGATTCCGAAGCCAAAGGTGAACGTATGAAATTTAAATTTGCGAGAGTTAAACCTCGCTAATGGAGATAATTTGATTTGGTTTGATAAGTCAACAGGTAAAGTTTTTATTTTAAGTTGACTGTGTGGGAAACAAGATTTTTATGTAAGTGCTACTGTGAAAATATTATTTGCAATCAAGTCGATGGATGGCGTAGGGGGTGGCGCAGAGCGCGTGTTGGCGGATGTCACCAGTGGCCTTGCCGAGCTAGGGCACTGTGTTTTAATATTGACGTATGATAGGCCTAATGGAAAATCATTTTATCCTTTAGATTCATCTATAAATAGGATCAGCCTGAGTATTGGCAGTTCTGGACAGAGTTCCACGGTCTGTGAAACTTTGCAACGTATGCTTGCGATGCGACGAAGTATAGCGGAGATCAACCCGGATATTGTGGTTGGTTTTATGCACAGTATGTTTATCCCGCTTGGTTTAGCCCTTGCCGGTACGAGGATTCCTGTAATTGCCAGCGAGCATATTGGTATGGAGCACTATAAGTATCACCCATTGGAATACCTTCTTCTGCAGCTTACTCCCTATTTAACCAAAAAAATCATAGTAATTTCCGAAAAGCTCAGGAATGGATTTAATGGTCATCTTAAAAAGGATATGACTGTTATCTCAAACCCAGTCTGTGTACCTAAAATTAGCGCTGGAGACCGGGTAGACTCAAATTCCTCGCAAAAAGTGATATTGGCTGTTGGGAGATTGGTTCCTCAAAAAGATCAGAAAACCTTAATAGATGCTTATGCAATGTTGGCAGATGATTTTCCGGGCTGGAATCTGCGAATATTTGGGGACGGTGAATTACAAACTGACTTGGAAGCTCAAATAAAAAAGATAGCACTTGAGGAGCGTATTCAGCTCTCCAGTACAACGCCTGATATTGGCAAGGAATACCTCAGTGCTCAAATATTTGTTGTGCCATCACTCTACGAAAGCTTTGGCTTGGCTACCGCAGAAGCCTTGGTTTATGGATTGCCTGCGGTGGGTTTTGCGGATTGTTCCGGCACAAATGAAGTGATTAAACACGATAAAAATGGTGTTCTGGTCCAAGGTGAGCAGCGCGTTGTTGCTTTGGCGGATGGATTACGCCGTTTAATGAGCTCGTCAGCCTTGCGAAAGAGACTTGGTGATGCAGGGCCAGATTCTATGGCTGATTTTTCTAAGAAAAAAATTTGTGATAAATGGGAAAAATTATTGCAAGAGTTATGATGGATTTATATTTGATCGAATTTTTGAAAGCCCATTTCCCCTCGTGTAATTTCTACTAAGAGCCTTGCGTGACCATTGGGAAGTAAGAACTCTTCATGATGGGAAGTGACGGATATAGTACCAGAAAGCGTTACATTACTGTTGCGAGTGGTCCTCTCCCTTGATCAAAAGACTGGCTTAAATGATTGTTTATCCTTTAAATATTATGGTTATGGATATTTGTTGGGTTTGATTGATCGGAGAAGGTGTAAATTAGCTGCGTTAATGTTAATGTTAATTAGCTGCGTTAATGTTAATATATACAGCCTAGTACTGATATGTTAATACTAGGCAAATGGTTTATTTTAAACCTTTAAGGGGCAACTCTATTTTCCTTCTGCATTTAAACGGAGTCTAGTTCTATGAATGACGACTATAATGCTTCTACTATACCTGAGGCCGGTTTGCTTGAATCAAGCACTGTACTGATTGACGAATCAGAACTGGTTTCAAGTGGTCGTAAAGCTGCTCGCCGCAAACTCTCCAATGTAGATAAAAAGGTTGTTTTGGTAAGGGCAAACCCTGAAGATTGGTCAGAGGCGGATCGAATTCGTGTGGGTTCTCCAAGTAGCTTATTGGCTATAGCCTCTGTTCTGAAAGATTCAAATGTGCCTGTGGAAATCGTTGACTTTTCAGTATTAACAAAAGATGAAGAGGTTGAATGTTTAAATAATCTTGCAAGCAGGGATGATATTTTGATCGTTGGTTTCAGCCTCATGTCTGTACAAATTGCGCATTGTTTGAGAATTATTAGAAAGCTTAAAGAAAGAAGGCCAGATACAAAAATAATAATTGGTGGAATACATGCGGTGTTGTATCCCGAAGAAACGTGTCAGCATGAGTTGGTTGATTATGTTTGCTATGCGGATGGCGAAGAGATGATGGTTGATTTGGTTGAATTTCTTAGCAAAAAAGAAGAGGGATATCCCACTCATATCCCTGCGCTGCTATATAAAAAAAATGGAATAGTGCAAAAGAACCCTGTCGGGGAATTGCCTGAAATAAATGACTTGCCCTACTCACCCTATGAACTGTTAGATTTGGAAAAATATGTGCATAGGAGTTGGCATCCGACCGACCCAACCCATAAGACAAGATATTTTGATATCTTAACCGGAAAAGGCTGCCCCTTTAGATGTACATTCTGCATAAATGCTTTGGAGGATTTTTACGATAGAGAATACAGGGGGATGTCCGCTGAGAGAATATTAGATGAAGTCGAATATTTAATGGACAAACATGGCGCGCAACATTTCAAGTTTGTTGACGAGTTGTTTTTTGTAAATAGAAAGCGCCTGATGCAGTTTTTAGATCTTGTAGAAGAGAGAAAGTTGAAGTTTACTTGGACGGCAAACATAAGGGCGGATTACTTTACCCGTACATATGTCGACAGAAAAGTTTTGCAAAGAATAAAAGATTCAGGATGCGTGTTTTTAACGATGGGGGTGGAATCCGGCTCTCAAAGAATGTTAGATTTTATGAAAAAAGACATGAAAGTCGAATCTACGATTGCCGCTGCAGAAGCTTTGGCGGAAATTGGCGTGACAGGCGGTTTCTCTTTTATGTATGCATTGCCTGGTGAAAAAAATGAAGATGTTAAAGCGACTTTCAAATTAATTCAAAAACTTTATGAAATACACCCTGACACTTATATTTTTGGTCCGGCAATATTCCGACCGTACCCTGGTAATACCCTATATGATCTATGTGTTGAAAAAGGGTTTCCAGAAAAAAAGAATTTGGACGACTGGGATTTAATGGGAAAAATTGATAGAGAATGGGGGTTTTCAGAGGCCGAAGATTATAAATGGGTCGAAAAACCTAGAGAATTACCTTACTTGGGGTTCTATGGAAAACTGGCATATATCGGAGTGCAAAAAGGTACGGGAATTGTGATGGGTAATATACAGAGGCTATTAGCGGTTGTTGCGAAATATAGGTTTGAAAATGACTACTATGGGCTACCAATCGAGTTTTTTCTGTTTAAGAAAGTAATGCCCTATTTGCAGTTGCTGACTTGGACGAGTTTGTCGTGCCAAAACGGGGGAAAGGCCAAGTATTCTGAGACTATGTAGGATTGAAAAGGTCCATAGGTCTTGACCTGCCCCAATATTGCCCCACTTATTTGCAAAACACTCTTCCTGATATTTATAAGATAAGCTGGTATAGATTCTTGGTGTCTTCTGTTGTGAGGCAAGATAATTATAAGGCTAATCTTTTTTCTATTATTGGTGATATTTCTCTCAAAAATATTTCAGCTGTTAGGTTATTGCCCTCTGGTGTAAGATGACAGTAGTCCTTTAAAACTTTAAACTCTGGTTTTTTGATATTTTCATTAATATCAATGTATGTAGCCCCGATCTTCTGAGCCTCAACGGGCATAAATCTATTTAGTTTTTTATGTAATATTTTGGCTAAAGGGCTTTTATGCTTTTCATACAGCTCCAACTCCGAGGGAGCAAGATCTTCTTTGTCCCTCATAGACATTATTGGTTGCAAAGCAATAATGAAATCTGTCCCATTTTCTTTTGTCATATATCCTAGTGTTGAGTAAGTCTTCATGACACTCTTCTTGAAGACCGTTTCAAAATCCTCTGTAGGCTCTTTGTCGAGCCCTTCTTTCTCCTCTTGTAGTTTGACAAAATACAACTTACCATCGTTGCCAATTTTTCCGGTATTTAGAAGGCCATGAATTCTACCCCTATAATACTTATCAAAAGCAACAGAGTATTGTCCAAGGTTTCTGGCGACCAACATCCAAGTAGATAATAGAGAACGATCAGTTAGTGGCCAGATATAGTTTTTACCATATTGGAATGATGTATATTTCTTAAGCAATGTTTCTTTTCTAAGCCAGTCATTATATCCATCCATAAGAATAAGCATATCAGGAGACAAGTGCTGACCGAACGAATTGTATCTTAAAAAATTATGCGTTGAATAATATCCAGGAGCTGCTAAATTCAAAACTTCAAAACTAATTTTTGAATTACCATATCTTTCGTTAAGTTTTTCTTCTAGAAAATAACTCAATGTTTGGTTATTGCTTACACCTAAACCCCACGCACCAGACCCACCACCAATAATAATTCTGAAAATGTTTTTGTTTTTTTTTATAGAAGTATCTGTGCTTTTCCTAATTCCAAGATTATTATTTTTATATTCATTACCATCGTAAACAATTACACTATCTTGTTGTCCGTCAAATGGAACCCCTCGATAAATTGAATAGGGGTCAAAACCTATGGAAAATTCGTAACCTTTAAAAACACCCTTGATTCTCGCATATATCTCAACAGACAATGAAAAAAACAATAGTAATATTAAGCACGTTACAACATTAATTACTATGATTTTGTATACAAATAGACCATTGTTTTTATCTTTCACATGCGTAATCTCCCTACAATGCTTTCAATAGATAATTTGTGCATACTACTGATTTTGATATTAGATCTTCTTTCGTAGCTTGCATATGCATTACTCTTGTAGCATGGGCAATTTTTTCTACTTTTTAAAATCATAGCGCACTGAACTATCGACCACCAGCTTTTCTAACGATTAAGCCAAAATGGAAATGCTAACTTAAAAAATGGTACAACTAATGGGACAGGTCAGTGTTATAAAATGGAAAAATATTTATCCTTTAGTTATAATACTTTGGGTGGTTTATTACTGCTGGGATACTAGATTATTATTTTTGGGATGTTTTCATGTTCCTTCACCAATTTTATTAAAAATTGCAAGTTAGCAGGGATCATTGCGTCGCTCTCCGGCTTGATAACTTCAGCAGTCATTATTCTATCTTCTGACAGGCGCTATCGTTATCCTGTTATAGCACCTCTCTCTCCACTCTTATTAAACATCTACCTCAACTCAAGAGAGGATAGAAATTCTTATGAAACAAGGTAGCAATCCTAACATTAATGACCAGCCAAATGTGGTAGTGGTTATTCCCTGTTACAAGGTTTCCTCGCAAATCATAGATGTCATCAAAAAAATTGGTGCTGAGTGCAACAGAATAATAGTTGTGGATGATAGGTGTCCAGAAAAAAGCGGTGCTCTGGTTGAGCGCGACTGCACAGACAAGAGAGTCACCGTTATTTACAATGAGTCAAATTTGGGAGTTGGTGGAGCAGTTCTTGCTGGTTATCGTTTAGCATTGGATTGCAAGGCCGATATTGTCGTTAAGATTGATGGTGATGGACAAATGGAGCCATCGCTTATCCCAATGTTCATTGAGCCTATCGCACAAAACAAAGCAGACTATACTAAGGGCAATCGTTTTTACCACATACCTGACCTCGGCAACATGCCTTTCACTCGTCTATTTGGAAATGCGGTTCTTTCTTTCATTACCAAACTCTCATCGGGTTACTGGAACAATTTTGATCCGACCAACGGTTATACGGCAATACAGGCATCACTGATACCCCTGCTGCCGCCGGAGAAAGTCAGCAACGATTATTTTTTTGAATCAGATATGCTTTTTAGGCTAAATTTGCTGCAGGCCAAGGTTGTGGATATCCCAATGCCAGCAAAATATTCAACTGAGTCAAGCAATATGAGGGTGTCAAAAATAATACCAATATTTCTCTATAAAAATACTCGAAATTTAATCAAACGATTATTTTATAATTACTTTTTAAGAGATTTTTCGGCCGCGTCCATCAAGTTGATTTTTGGTTCAGCCTTGACCATTTTTGGCTTTTTATTTGGCGCATGGGAATGGTATGCCCATGCTAAGGCTGGTGACTTAGCCAGCACTGGAACTGTCATGGTTGCCGTCTTGCCGTTGGTTATTGGTTTTCAATTACTAATTGCATTTCTTAGCTTCGATGTTGCCAGCACACCAACTACACCAGTCTACCCCAGATTAAAAAAAAATAGTAAGAGCAGAACTGAGTCGCAAATTTCATGATCTGCTTACTTGACGTCCTCCCTAAAAGCTATACCGTTCCCAGGTTTAGAAATCAGTTAAAATCGGGTTTTTAAGGGGGAGGGTCAATTGATCCAAGTCCTAACAGCAAATGGATCAGGTGTCAGGGAGCAGGTCAGTCATTGTATTGACTTATGATTGGTTTTTGCAGACCTTGAGTTCAGATAATTATCGAATATAAGTGTAGCTAGTAGTATAAGTGGCGCGATAAGGGGATAACGATAGCGCCAATCATAATCAATTAAGACTGCTGATTGAAAAATTGCTACAAAAACTATCAGGGTTGAAAGTAAGGCAATGGCCTTTGCTCGATTGTTATTCTTCTCAAAGTCCAAGAGGGAATAGCGAAACATGGTTATAGTAATTATGTAACAACCCAATAGTTGTAATCCATTCAAAATATTGTGTGTTGCGGAAAAACTTCCTGAAAAGGGCGTAAAAAAACCAACCAGCCGGTAAATATATAGCTTAATTGCGCCCAAATGAGTCGAATCGTAATCAATTGCTGTTTCAGGCCTATCGTGAATAACAATGCCCTGCTCTATGAATTGCCGGTAAAAATCTAATTGTTTGTTCTCAATTAACCCTGAAGCACTTGCAATAATAATTATGCTAAAGAAGACCGCTGCAATCAATGAAATGAGGGCTAGCCGAAATAACAGGTTTTTTTTTATCAATAGCTTCTGACTCAGCGATGGAAAAAAAGCAAAGAATAAAAGTACGACAATATAGGGGGGTGATGAGGGCCTGGAAAATAGAAGAAGAAGTGACGATAAAAAAGTTACTATATAATAACGAAAATTGTTATTAGCACCCGTTATTACTGCATATATTGCTAACATCACTAATGTAGCAAAAAGAGTATCTGTCAAGATATAACTCGGCCACAATAGGTAATCAACAGAAATAAGAAAAACCAACAAAGACAAAGCGATCAGCCATTTACGGACCTCCAAGTGAAGAGCTATCTTTACATAAAGAAAAAGGCCAAAAAAGAGAGTGATAAGGTTTAAAAATTGATAGACGACAATCCACTGATCATTAAATATTGATATAAGGATCGCAAAAATAACAATAGGTATCGTATAAAAAAACATTGGCACAATAAAATTAATATCACTGTAAAAAGTAAAAAGATTAAAATCGTGGCCAATAAGGATTTTTGCCCTACTTATCCAGGCTCCGGTGTCAGGTGACGAAATGCTCCCTCTATGAAGAATAACTAAAGAAATAGTGGTATATACAAAGAAAAGTGTGGCCCAAACTATATGGCGCTGCATTAGTGTTTTGATGAATAACATTCTACTCATACTTCCCCTAAATAATTACTGCATTAGAAAAATGAGAGATCTTTAGGTAATTTAATTTTCAATCCAACCCTGAGCTCTTAATCGGGAAAAGACGAAGCGATACAAACTGTATAAACATACTTTTCACCCAGCGGAAAAACGGCCTAAAACCACGAAAATGGCCGTAGTCATCAAAAGTAAGAAAAACAAAAAATAAAAATATCATGCGAGGGTCGGCATTTCTATCAGACATATGAACTATCGTAAACATTGTTATCTGTAAATCACCAAAGTGACCATTATTAATAGCATCTTTAATCGCTCCTGGAGGAACATCTATCACAAACTTGATGTCGGGCGATAATCCTTTCGTCAGAGAACACTTGCTTTTCCATGAAATTGTGTAGGACTGATTTTCAAGTCGAAAACCAATCCCAGATGGGAACATCCAGCGAAAAAAAAAGCTGCATTTATTCATTTTTTCTTCTAACTTTTGCTCATCAATCTCGCTTAAAGACTGATTTCGGTCTATTTGTTCTTGAGCCTTTCCCAAAGTTGATGCGCGCTCACCGGGGCCGTCATAGTCATCAACAGACACAAACTCAGAGTGAAAATTTTTCAAATCTAATGTTGTATATGGATGGAGCAATGTTGTTTTCGAATCCCACCCATTTTTAATATCCTCAAAAGTTACTTTGTACTCATTTGCCCACTTACTATCATCCCTTTTAAATATAACTTGACTGGCAAAGGGAATAAAAATATCCGGCTTCATTACATTGCAGGATCTATTTATATATTTGACAAAATCTTTCTTGGAAAATATTGAAACAGTTTCTCCGGATCTACGAAAACTATTTACGATGGAAGCCGCTGAATAACTACTGAGAAATATAAATTTTTTTCTAGACTTTTTTGCTGCCTTAGAAACCGTTTTCATTAATCGAACAGAAGCCTTTACATCATTAAAGTTTGCGACAAATGCGGTTGGCGTTTCAATTAACAAAATACTATCATCGTTCAATACTGGCAAAGATAATATAGCCACACTAGGATGAATGAATTTCCATTCTCTCGGCTTTATCACGCTGGCCTGAAAACCGTGAGATCTTAGGTAAGAAATGAAGCCTGTTTCAGGCAAGTCAGGGAAGAAGTACTGAGGCGTATTACCAAGAGTTCTGATTGACGGCATGTGAAAATGGTCTGGGTGTTCATGGGTTATATAAACAGTGGGTACCTTTTGTAGTTCATCCCTAAGATTTTTATCCGGATAATTTTGAATCCACCAACTTCTCCAGTAGTTAGAACCAACCAACCAGGGATCAGTCAGGAGAATAGGACAATGATTCATGTCGCGTATTAATATGCTGGCATGACCAATTGTTTGCAAATACATAAAAACTTCTTTCTGCACATCATTTTTCAAACTTCATAAAATTTAATATTATTTCCATGATGGCGCATAGAGAAAAAAACAGAAGTCACAACCTAAGAAAACTCGGAGAACTCAACTCGCAAACATAACGATTCACAAAGATTTCTTTTTAAATAACCGTCTATATTGATCTTCGCATAATATTACGCACAGTCTTTCATGTTTAAGCTTTCTTCGCTACAACATAAACAATATCGCTTGGCAAAAAGCTTAGTATAGGTAACAACAAGGCAACACCAATATATATAAAAGCAGAAACAATCCTACCGAGGTTCCTATCGCAGGAAATTCTTGTATACAAACCATTTAAGCGTATTGTTGACAAGGCCCCCTTAGTTTTCACATTAAACTTATTCATCTCTAAAAAACTTGTAAGGTTTGGCAAGTTAAAGTAATGCAAATGCGGGGAAGGAAAATCTTTTTGCCACAAGCGGTCAAAAAAATTAGGCAGCCCAAACTTACAGAATATTTTAGACAGACAATATGCTACTCCATTATTACTTGGCAGATTTAGCACTAACAAACCATCATCATTCAGATGTTGATGACAGTGCGCAAGAGTGCGCTTAATATCTGGAATATGCTCAATGACATCATTAAACACAATGACATCGAATTTCTCACAATCACCAAGTGCTTGAGGGAAATAACCCATGCGAATTGCTAGATTACGGCGGGAAGTTTCTTCAAAAATTCTCTTGTCGGGCTCTAAGCCAAGAACTTCAAAGTCATCCCCGACTGTTTCAATAAACCATCCATGCGCACATCCCACATCAAGCAGACTCCCACCGTTTGGTTTGAACGACTTAATGTTTTCTGCAATTATAGTGAAGTTACTTTTACGTAATTCGCGCAAACCTGTTTCCCTCGCATTTTCATCAATACGTTGGTGCGATAAATGCAAGTTGATTGTTTGCTGTAGGTTTGCTTTTTCATAGCCACAATTCTTGCATAGCAAATGCCATGACTTATACCCCGCAGTCAATTCGCTCTCGCATACGAGACAAGTATTATCACCCACGGACACACCTCTTATTGATATACAGGAAACTATTAATTACGATGCTCCCGTTATTAGTAGACAGTTATTTAAGCGACATTCTTTTTCTATAAGTCTACCGGACTGGGATAACCGAGATAGGAATTGCGGCGTTGCTGATTGTAAAACACTTTATTTTATTCAAAAATAACCACCTTTACTTTTTGACGGGTATCGCAAGTTTTTCCGTGAATCAATTTATAACAGGGTTTTTGGTTATGTCAATCACCTTGATACTCTTAGGTTTCCCAATCTTAATTGGATTTTTAATTCCTTGCTTGCATATTTATTCATCAAGACTAGAGCGATTCTGATTGTGATATATTGTGTGATGGCTTACTTTTCTTTGATATGCTCCTATCTAGATTTAAAATTACTCAGAGTTAATCAGCGAAATATTTTTAACAATGTGAGCATTTGAATAAGCAGGAGTTATGTGAGAAAAAAGTTAAAATTATTATTTGTTGTTACCGAAGATTGGTTTTTTGTTT
>Ga0315338_1002190_pt1 | contig 20358 bp, 22 predicted proteins | sample ASW8metaG_FD_204518 | JGI IMG/M metagenome (GOLD analysis project Ga0315338, IMG submission 204518) | Ammonia-oxidizing marine archaeal communities from Monterey Bay, California, United States - ASW #8 | ecosystem: Environmental > Aquatic > Marine > Coastal | place: USA: California | collected... | reverse complement strand
ATGAGTCAATAACTATTTTTTCACCACTTCTATCAGTTGCAGTAAAACTTATTTCATCCAAAACTCTTTCAATAATTGTATGTAATCTTCTGGCTCCAATATTTTCTACTTTAGAATTTACGTCATATGCAAGATTAGCAATCATATCAATACCATCTTCTGAAAACTCTAAATCAACATTTTCTGTTTTTAAAAGTGCTTTATATTGTTTTATCAAGCTATTATCTGGTTCCTTTAATATTCTTTTAAAGTCATCACTATTTAATGCATCTAACTCAACTCTAATTGGTAATCTACCTTGTAGTTCAGGAAGCAGATCTGAAGGTTTAGCTAATTGAAAAGCACCTGATGCAATAAATAAAATATGATCAGTTTTAATAGTTCCATATTTTGTGCTTACAGTAGTTCCTTCAATCAAAGGTAATAAATCTCTTTGTACACCTTCTCTTGATACATCGCCTCCAACACGGTCAGTTCTTGCAGAAATTTTATCTATTTCATCTAAAAAAACTATTCCATTATTTTCGGTTGAATTTTTTGCAGATTTAATAATTGTGTCTTGTTCAATTAGTTTATCAGATTCTTCATTTATTAAGATTTCATGAGATTCTTTAACTGTCATTTTTTTCTTTTTTGCTTTGCTTCCCATTGATTTTCCAAGCATATCTGAAATATTTATCATTCCAATATTAGCACCTGGCATTCCTGGTATTTCAAACTGAGGCATCTGACCACTATCACTTACTGCAATTTCTATTTCATTATTATCTAAATCTCCATTTCGTAACCTTTTTCTAAAACTTTCTCTTGTTGCTACTGTTGCTTTATTTCCGACTAGAGCATCAAGGACTCTTTCTTCTGCTATTTTTTGTGCTTGTGCATGAACTTTTTTTCTTTTTTTTACCTTTTCCATAGCAATAGCTATTTCTAAAAGATCTCTGACTATTTGTTCGACATCTCTCCCAACATAACCGACCTCTGTAAATCTGGTAGCCTCTACTTTTACAAATGGAGCTTCAGCTAATTTTGATAGCCTTCTTGATATTTCAGTCTTTCCAACTCCTGTTGGTCCTATCATTAAAATATTTTTTGGTAAGACTTCGTCTTTCATTTCACCTTTTAGAGCTTGTCTTCTCCATCTATTTCTTAAAGCAATAGCAACAGCTCTTTTTGCTTTATTTTGACCGACTACAAATCTGTCTAGTTCAGAAACTATTTCACGTGGGGATAAAGAGTTTAAAATTGATTCTTGTTCAGTTTTTTCTTTAGGCACCAGTGGTGTTACGTTTGAATTTTCCATTATATTTTTTCAACACTTATATTGTTGTTTGTAAATACACAAATTTCAGATGCTATTTTAATTGCTTTTTTTGCAATTTCCTCAGCAGTCAAATCAGTATCCATTAAAACTTTAGCTGAAGCTAAAGCATAATTTCCACCAGAACCAATTCCAATTACATCTCCTTCTGGCTCTAAAACATCTCCTGTGCCTGAAATTATAAAACTTTTTTCTTTGTCCCCAATTGCCATTAATGCCTCTAATCTTCTTAAATATTTATCAGTTCTCCAATCTTTTGCGAGTTCCACAGCAGCTCTTGTAAGATTACCAGCATGTTTTTCTAATTTTGATTCGAGTCTTTCAAACAAAGTTAAAGCATCAGCAGTTGATCCGGCAAATCCTGCAATGACATTTCTTTTTTCAATTTTTCTAACTTTATTAGCAGTGCTTTTGATAACAGTATTTCCCATGCTAACCTGTCCATCACTAGCAACTACAACCTCATTATTTTTTCTTACTAATACTATTGTTGTCATGTTTTATAGATGGATATTAATATTAATAGTTCAAGTACCAGATACTAATATTGATATAAGGAAATAATGTATATATATGTATAAGACTTATGAAGAGAAAAGCTAAAATTTCAAGGAAAACAAAAGAAACTAGCATAAGTGTTGATCTTAATATTGATGGAAAAGGTAAATATAAAATTGATACTGGTATAGGTTTTTTAAATCATATGTTGGAACAGTTAACCAAACACTCTTCAATAGATCTAATTTTAAAAGCAAAAGGCGACACGCATATTGATCTCCACCATACTACCGAAGACACAGGTATTGCAATTGGAGAATGTTTAAAAAAAGCATCCAGAAAATTTATTGGAATTAAAAGATATGCTCATGCATTAATTCCAATGGATGAAACTTTAACTAGGGTTGCAATAGATGTTTCAAACAGACCCTATCTAATTTGGAATGTCAAATTGAAAGTCGAAAAATTAGGTGAAATGGATACTGAATTGTTCAAAGAATGGTTCCAAGCATTTTCACAAGCTGCCGGAATTACTTTGCACGTTGAAAATATTTATGGTGACAATAGCCATCACATAATAGAATCTTGCTTTAAAGGATTGGCAAGATCGTTAAGAGCTGCATTAGAAATGGATCCAAGGAATAAAAATACAATTCCATCTACAAAAGGTTCTTTATAAGTTTAATGAATGTCACAATTGTTGACTATAACTCGGGCAATATTAGCTCTGTAATAAACTCCTTCGAGGAAGTTGCTAAAGACAAAGTAAATATAGAGGTAACTTCAGATTTAAATAAGATTAAATCAAGCGATAAAGTAGTTTTGCCAGGGCAGGGTTCGTTTAAGAGTTGTGTAGATGCTTTAAACAATATCAATGGTTTAGTTGATACTCTTAACGAATTTGCAATTAATAATAAAAAACCTCTTCTTGGAATTTGTGTTGGTTTGCAAATGTTTGCAGATATTGGGTATGAAGAAACAGAAACAAAAGGTCTAGGTTGGATTTCAGGAAAAGTATCAAAAATTGATAATCAAAATGGAAAATATAAACTTCCTCATATTGGATGGAACCAAATAAATATAGTTAAAGAAAGTAGAATTTTTAAAAATATTGAGAATAATTCACATATGTATTTTGTGCACAGTTATGAGTTTATACCAAATGATAAAAATGTAATTTCTGCAACAACAGATTATTCTACAAATATTGTTTGTTCAGTAGAAAAAGAAAATATCTTTGGAACCCAATTTCACCCTGAAAAGAGTGATAAAATTGGACTTAAAATAATTGCTAACTTTATAAGATTATAAATGAAAAAGTTTTTTGGAATCCTTGCTGTATTCTTTTTCTTTTGTAGCATTGCTTTAGCAAAAGATCCTCCAAAAAAGTATTTAGACAATAACTATGTTTTTAAACATCATGAATTAATTAAATGGCCAGAAAAAACTGGAGTCTGGGGGAAGATAGAAACTCATGGAAGGATATCTCAAAATACTTGGAATTTAACATACGAAAAAAAAATAGTTAGAGATGGTAAGTACTCATTACGTTTTGAAATGAGAGATGGTGACTGTCATAGAGGTGATTGTGGAAGAAAAAACAAATCTGGTAGAAGTGAAGTATCTTTTACAGGCTCTTTCCCTAAAAATGCAAAAGGGCATGTTGGAAAAGTTTGGTATGCATGGTCTTTGTATATTCCAAAAGAAACACAACATATTAGACCCGCTTATACAATTTTAGGACAATTTAAAATGCCCAACGATTATGTAAAACAACTTAATAGAATAGACTCGTCTGGTTTTGATGAAAATTGTCCTGAAATACCTTTGCTATTTAAACTTGAAAAAAAAGGACTGGCATTAGTAAAAGATGGTGTTTTAGAATGTGGTGGTCATGAAAAAAAAGTAATTATATATAATAAAGATTTACACGATAAATGGCATGATTTTTTATTAAATATAAATTGGACTGATAAGAAAAATGGACTTATTGAAGTATGGATTAATAACAAAAAAGTTTATGAGTCAAAAGGCAAAACAATTGGAAAATTAATAAAAAGAAAGAAAGATGGTGCAAAGATGGGCCCAAGCTTTAGATTTGGAGTTTACAATGGAAAAAGATTTGAACCTGTTAAAACACAAGTTGTTTATTATGACTCTTTTAAAAGTGGTAAAAATTGTAAGAAAACTGCATTATTTCATGATTGCAAAAAATTACAAAAAAATTAAATGAAAATATTTCCTGCAATAGATATTAAAGACAAAAAATGTGTGAGACTAGTTAAAGGGGACTTTGATAACAAAACTGAATATGAAATGTTTCCAGTAGAACAGGCTGGAAAATATAAAGATCATGGTTTTAAAAATTTACATATTGTTGATTTAGATGGAGCTTTAACTGGTGAAACAGTTAACTTAGATATTATCAAAGAAATAGTAAGTAAATTTGATCTTAAAATTGAAATTGGTGGAGGAGTTAGAACCTTTGAAAGTATACAAAAATATACTGATATAGGTGTTGAAAAAGTAATTTTAGGAAGTGCTGCTATAAAAGATAAAAATTTTTTGCAAGAAGCATGTCAGAAATTTCCAAATAAAATTGCTTTAGGATTAGATGCTAAAAATGGATATTTATCTGTTTCTGGATGGAAGGAAAATTTAAATCAATTGACTTTAGACTTTTTAAAAGAAGTAAATGATTATGGTGCTAGTAGATTGATTTATACTGATATTAATAGAGACGGTACTAAAGCAAGTCCTAATTTTGAAGAAACAGCAAAAATAGCCGATATATCTAATTGTCCTGTAATTATTTCAGGTGGCGTTTCTTCAATTAATGACATTAAAAAAGCAAAAAATTTAAATAATAAAAATATTGAAGGTATAATAGTTGGCAAAGCTATATACGATGGCGATATAAAACTAGATGAACTAGCGGAAGAAGTAGATGCTTAAAAATAGAATAATTCCTTGTTTAGATGTAAAAAATGGGCGTGTCGTTAAAGGTATAAATTTTGTTGATCTAAAAGATGCTGGCGATCCCGTAGAGCAAGCTAAAATTTACAGCGATGGTGGAGCAGATGAAATTTGTTTTCTAGACATTACAGCTTCTAATGAAAACAGAGATACGATTTATGATGTAGTGAAAGACACATCCAAAAAATGTTTTGTACCTTTAACAGTTGGAGGAGGTGTCAGACGTATTGAAGACATTAATAAATTACTTAATTGTGGAGCTGATAAAGTTTCAATTAATACAGCGGCAGTTCAAAATGCTGAGGTTGTTGCTGAGAGTTCTAAAAAATTTGGATCTCAGTGTATTGTTGTTGCAATAGATGCTAAAAAAAATGGAGAAAAATGGGAAGTTTTTACTCATGGTGGAAGAAATAATACTGGAATAGATGCAATAGAATTTGCAAAGAAAATGGAAGATAGTGGAGCTGGAGAACTATTAGTTACTTCGATGGATAGAGATGGAACTCAAGTTGGCTATGATATCGATTTAATGTCCAAGATATCTTCCAAAATTAATATACCTGTTATTGCCTCAGGTGGAGTAGGTAATCTAGATCATTTAGTAGATGGTATTAAATTAGGAAATGCTAGTGCAGTTTTAGCAGCATCTATATTTCACTATGGCAAATATTCTGTAAAAGAAGCTAAGGAATATTTGGAGTCAAAAGGAATACCTGTTAGAATTTAATATGTTAAATACACTAGAAAGCTTATTTAATCTTGCAAGAGAAAGAAAAAAAGTTCCAGTAGAAGGTTCGTACACAAATAAATTACTAAACGATAAGTCTTTAAGTAAGAAAAAAGTTTTAGAAGAAATTAATGAATTAATAGAAGCAGTGGAAAATGATACAAATAAAATTCATGAAGCAGCTGATGTTTTTTATCATTTGATAATGTATCTAGAGGCAAATGAAATTAAAATTGAAGATGTAATGGAAGAATTAAATAAGAGAAAAAAATGAGCTATGATAATAATAATATTTTTGCAAAGATATTAAGGGGAGAAATTCCTTGTAAAAAAATTTATGAGGATGAAAATGTTTTATCATTTTATGATGTAAATCCTCAAAAAAAAATTCATGCACTTTTAATTCCAAAAGGTAAATACGTTGATCTTGACGATTTTAATTTGAAAGCCTCAGACGAAGAAATTATTTCGTTAATTAAAGGGATATCAATAGTCGCAAAGAAACTTGGTATTTCAGTTGATACAGGAAAGGGCTACAGAACTTTAGCAAATATTAGTGAAGATGGAGGACAAGAAGTACCACATCTGCATTTTCATTTATTTGGTGGAGAAAAAATTGGGAAAATGGTTGAGTGAGTATAAAAGTTGAAAGAAATTATTTAGACATTATCTCTTTAAAAAATCTATCAGAAATAGATAAACCTTCTAATAATTTTGATGTTAGATTAGTTAATCCACCTGATTTTCAATTAAATAAATTTTTTTATAAACAGATTGGTAAAAAACATAGATGGGTAGATAGATTAATTTGGAATGAAAACCAATGGATTAGGTATATTAATAACTCGAATGTAAAAACTTATATCTTACAAGATGGTAATAATCTTGCGGGTTATTTTGAACAAATCTTTGACCAAAAAAAATTAGAATATGAAATTGCATATTTTGGTATTTTGCAGGATTACGTAGGTAAAAGATTAGGTGGTTATTTACTTTCTGAGGCTATAAAAAAATCATTTTTAATGGGCGCCAATAGAGTATGGGTGCATACATGCTCATTAGATCATAAACATGCATTGAAAAATTATCTTTCAAGAGGGATGAAAATATTCAAATCTGAAATAATAAATATAAATTAATTTAATTTTGGTAACTTAAATAATTTTTTATCTATTTTTTTATTTTTTTCAATATTATAAATAAAAGTAATTACTAAATTTTGATAGATATCTTCAGTCTGCCAACCTATTAAATCATAGGATTTTTTGTCAAAAAAAATATTTATCTTATTATCATTTTTTTTTATTGAAAAATTATAATACTTATCATCAATTAATTTACCGTTTAAATCTAATATTTTTTCTATTAGTAAATCTTTATTTAAAATTAAATTCAAGGGAGTTCTTTTAAGAGAATATCGATAATATTGATTGTTATTTTGATTTTTAATTACAAGAGTTTTTCCATTTGAAATAATAATTTTTTTTTTATAATTATTATAAATACAATAAATTTTTTTTGGATACTGAATTATACAATTCCCTTCCTCTGTTTTTTCACCAATAGTTTGTTTAAATTTAAAACTAATATTTTGAATTTTTTGAAAATTTAAAATTATTTTTTCTTTAGTTGATGCAAATAAATTTGTTGTATTTAAGATAAAAATAATTAATAAAATTAATATTTTTTTTATCACTTAAGTAACTCTCTTTTACCCACGTGGTTAGCTTTACTGATTTCTCCATTTGCTTCCATCATATCAATTATTCTTGCTGCGCGATTGTAGCCTATTTGAAGTTTTCTTTGTAAAAAAGAGGTAGAAGCCTTTCCTTCAACTTTTACTATTTCAAGAGCGGTTTGATATAATTCATCCTGATTTTTATTCTCATTTATGTTTGGGCTTGATTCTTTTTCATCTGCAAAATTTAATATTTCATCAATATATTCAGGCTCTGCCTGAGACCTTAAAAAATTATTTATTTTTTCAATTTCGCTTTCAGATACAAAAGGAGCATGAATTCTAACTATTCTATTTGCAGAAGTCATGTAAAGCATATCACCTTTTCCAAGTAGTTGTTCTGCACCTTGTTCTCCAAGAATTGTTCTACTGTCAATTTTTGAAGTGACTTGAAACGATATTCTTGTGGGGAAATTTGCTTTTATTGTTCCTGTAATAACATCAACACTAGGTCTTTGTGTTGCCATAATAATATGAATTCCAGCAGCTCGTGCCATTTGAGATAGCTTTTGGATGTAACTTTCAATTTCTTTGCCTGCAACTAACATTAAATCAGACATTTCATCTACAATTACCACTATATAAGGCATTGCAAGTTTATGTTTAGAATTATAACCATCTATGTTTTTGACACCTTCCCTTGTCATCAATCTATATCTACTTTCCATTTCTTTAACTACCCAACCAAGAACAGAAGCTGCTCTTTTTGCTTCGGTGATTACAGGACATAATAGATGAGGTATTCCTTCGTAGGTTGATAGTTCAAGCATTTTGGGATCTATTAAAATAAATTTACATTTATCTGGAGTATGTTTGTAAAGCAGAGAGAGAATGATTGTATTAATACAAATTGATTTTCCCGATCCAGTTGTTCCAGCAATCAATAAATGAGGCATAGAAGATAAATCACCAACAATTGATATACCTGAAATACTTTTCCCCAAAGCGATTGGAAGTTTAATATCTTTTTTAGAAAAGTTTGTGCTTGAAATGATTTCATTTAAATAAACATTTTCTCTTGATAAATTGGGAAGCTCTATTCCAATTGTGTTGCTGCCAGGAATCGTCGAAATTCTTGTGGACTCTGAACTAGTATTTCTAGCAATATCTTCAGATAAATTAATAATTTTTGAAACTTTAACACCTGCAGCCGGCTCAAACTCATGTAGCGTTACAACAGGTCCATGGCTTATTTTTTTAATTTTTCCCTCAACACCAAAATCTAACAATATTTTTTCTAAAACATCTCCATTAATATCAGTTTCAATATTTTTTCTTTCACGTTCTGCTTTTGTTGGTTTTTTTAAAAAATCAGATGATGGCAGTTTAAATTTAAAAATGATATTTTTTTTATCTGACATAATATTTGTAAAAGGCAAGTCTTCTTGAATAAAGCTTTCCGTTGGACTTATTGATGGTTTTAATTCTTGATATACATTTTGATTATTTTTTTTTTGATTTAAACTTAGAAAAATTTTTTTAAATAAATTTAAAATAAATTTTACTCTAAAGTTTATACTAAATAAAAAAATTATTAATGTAAGTATTATAATAACAAAATAAGAAATATTTTGGTTAAGATTTATTAATGAAAATAAAAAACTATCTTTTAAAAATTTGCCTATAAATCCTCCGTTACCGTTAATTGAAAGCCAAAAAGAATCAGGATGAAAAGTAGAATAAAAAAGACAACCAAAAATAGTGTACAATACTAAGTAAAATAAATTTTCAATTATTATTATAAATTTTTTTGATCGAATTAAATTTATACCTGTGAAAAAAACAGTAGTTGAAACCAATATAGACATTAATCCAATAGATTGAAAAAATATATCTGCAGTAAAGCTACCTCTAAAACCTAATACATTTTTGATTTCTGTGTTTTCTGGAAAAATAAAATTAGGGTCTTCTGGAGAATAGCTCATTAAAGAAATAAAAAGTAATATTGATATTGTAATTAAAGATAAGCCTGAAAGTTCAGCAATTCTTTTTATAGTAAAATCAAGGATTTTATAGGCAAAATTTTTTATATCCATTTTATTAAGAATCTAATTTGTAACTTTGTATCATTTAATATTTATTGTTAAAATTAAAAATTAATTATGAATGTGTGTTTAATAGGGAACAGTTTAACAAATTTAGTTTTAGCAAAAATTTTAGCTAATAAAAATATAAAAGCTACAATTTTCTACGAACCAAATAGAAAAAGTAAATTTTTTTCGAGAACTATAGGAATATCGAAAAATAATTATGATTTTTTTACAGATCAAGTTTTAGATATTCAAAAAATTAGTTGGACAATAAAATCTATAAAAGTCTTTAATGAATTAAGTCTTGAAGATGAAATATTAAATTTTGGAGTTGGTAATTCAAAATTATTCTTAATAGTCAAATATAATGAATTATTTAAATTATTAAATAAAAATTTATCAAACAATAAATATATTAAAAGATGTAAGATTAAAAATAAATCATTCTATGACACTATTTTAATAAATAATCAATTTGACTTTATTATTAATTCAGACAGCGAAAACAAAATTTCTAAGGAAATTTTTTTTAAAAAAATTAGAAAAAATTATAAAAGTTTAGCCTACACAACTTTAATTCAACATGATGAATGTATAAACAATCAAGCTATACAAATTTTTACAAAAAAAGGTCCTTTAGCCTTCTTGCCTTGTTCAAATACAGAAACTTCTATTATTTTTTCAATAATAGATAGACACCAAAATGAAAAAGAAATTAAGGAAAATATTATTATTTATAATCAGAAATATAAAATTAATTCTTTTTCAAAGTTTGAAAAATTTAATTTAAAATTTTCTACATTGAGAAATTATTATAAAAATAATATTTTATGCTTTGGGGATAATCTTCATAAAATTCATCCGATGGCTGGACAAGGATTTAATATGACACTAAGAGATATTAAAATATTTTCAAGTTTAATTGATTCTAAACTAGACCTGGGTTTACCTTTAGATTCTTCAATTTTAAAAGATTTTGAAAATAATACTAAGCACTTAAATTATATATTCTCATCTGGAATTAATTTTATTTATGAATTTTTTAAGATAGATAATTATTTTGAAAATAAATTTTCTAAAAAAATTTTTGAACATATAGGGAAAAAAGATTATTTTAATAAAATTGCAACAAAATTTGCTGATCAGGGAATAATTTTTTAATTTTATTGAAGTGTTGTATTGTTAAAGCTATCAACTGAATAAGTAGTTAGTATTTCTTCTAACTTTTTTTTTCGATCATTTATATTTAAAGCTTCCAAAAGTACTTGCTTTTCTTCTAGAGAAAATGGTGAGGCCATTGAAATTGTATTAATTGTTTGGTTTAAACTTTGTAATTCAAGATCTTTCCAGTTGATTATATAACCTTGTTTATTAAAAAGAGATTTTGATCTTTTAAAAATTAATTCTAAATCAGAAAATTTAATCTCTTCTTTATGTTCGTTTAAATCGATTTTAAAATCATCAAAATTTACTTTACACTCCCTATAGAGTTTTTCTGTATTGATTTCTTGTATAATTTTAAAACGACTAATACCTGATAAAACAATTAAATACCTTCCGTCATCTGTTTCACTATAATTTGTAATTTTTCCAGCACATCCAATATTGTATAATGAAGGAATAGTCTGATTTTGCTTTTTAGGTTGTATTATTCCGATTATTTTAGATCCTTTCATAGCATCATTGATCATCTGTAAATATCTTGGTTCAAAAATATTTAATGGCACAGTCATTTCTGGAAAAATTATAAAGTTTGATAGAGGAAAAACTGGAATTTTATTTGGTAAATTTATCATTTCTTTAAATTATATTTATTATTAATAATCATTTAATAAACTATTTTTTAAATTTATATAAGATATCAATTTAAAATAAATATTTTTATGAAATTAGATCAATCTTTTGGCACAGTAGAAAGCGAAATTAAAAACTTAGACTTAAATTTTAGAAAACATGATTATACTGGAGTAATAGAAAGATCAAAAAATCTAATAAAAAAATTTCCAAATATAATTCCTTTTTACAATTATTTAGGTTTATCCCTAGAAAAAACTGGTAGAGTAAATGAAGCAGAAAATATTTTTAATAAGGCTTTATTTTCCAATCCTAATGAAGTCAGTATTCTAGCTAACTTAGGTGAAATTTATAGAAAAAAAAGAAAATTTGTAAAATCAAGAGAACTATTATTAAAGTCATTAAAAATTGATGAAAATCATAAACATACTTTATATAACTTAGGCAAACTAACTTTAAACTTAAATCATTATAATCAAGCAATAAAATATTTTGAAAGACTTTATCAAATAGATAAAAAATTCATAGACACTTTACTTGTGTTATCTAAAATTTATATGAATTTGGGAAACTTTGAGAAGGCAAAAAAATATTTAAGCATTACTTCAGACACTTTTCCTATGATCTTTACTGCTGATTATTCGTTAAGTAATATTGTTGATTATTCTAAAGATGACTCTCATCAAAAAAAAATGATTAAAAAAATTAATAGTTCAGAATTTAAAAAAATGAATAAGTTTCCTCTTTATTTTGCATTATCAAAGTCTTATGAGGACCAAAAAAATTATGATGAATTTAGTAAATATATAAATTTAGCAAATCATGAAAAAAATATATCAATTAAAAAAGATTTAATCGAAATTGAAGAAAATCGTATAAAGAATATTAAATTAACATTTAAAGACCATAATTTTGCAGATCAAATAAATGAAAAATATAACAAAAAAAAATTAATTTTTGTTTTAGGATTACCTCGCTCTGGAACTACTTTAATACATCAAATTCTTGCATCACATAAAGATGTGTACGGGGTGGGCGAAACTGACATATTGCATAACTACTTTTGGGAAAAAACTATAAAGAAAAATTTTCAATTTGAATTTATTAAAGATAATGTTGTGAATTATAAATTAATTTATAATCTTTCTTTAAAATTATCTTCTGATTATGAAAATTTAGAAAAAAAAAAAATTATTCTAGATAAAGCACCATTCAATTTTTACTGGATAGGCTTTATTAAATTACTTTTTCCTGAAGCTAAAATTATTTTAACAAACAGAAATATTAAAGATAATGCTTTATCAATTTACAAAAATTTATTTGGGCCGGGTAAAATGGATTGGTGTTATAGTAAGAATAACATTATAAGATTTGTTAAGTTATATAAGGATTTAATTAAATTTTGGCAGAGTAAACTGCCAGGGTTTATTTATGAGATGAATTATGAAAATTTGGTTAATAATCAAGAAATTGAGATAAAAAAAGTAATAGATTTTTGTTGTTTAGATTGGGATTCTGAAATTTTAAAATTTGATAAAAAAAAGAAGCCAGTTTCTACAGCTAGTATTTTTCAAGCCAATCAACCTATATATGATAAATCTATTAATCTGAATTTGAAATACACTCAATTTTCAGATTTTTTTAGTAAATTGGAGAAATTATAAAACTGATTACGATGGAAAGAGAAATTTACAGCTTTTATCATTTTTTGATTTTGCAAAAGCAAACCAATTTTTTATAATCAGAATATCATTTAAAAATATTCCTTTATTACTTCTACTTATTATTTTTTTTTTTAAATAAGAATATTTATTGTCTATAATATTTTCTTTATCTTTCCAGTTTAAGTTATACTTCATATAATTTTTAGAATTTTTGTTAAGTTCTTTGAAATTAGGATGTTCAATAGCAAATTCTGAACATCCATGTTTAATAAAAATATTTGTATTATTGCCAATTGTTTTTAATATTATAGGATTAATTAATAATTTTAAATTTTTAGCTTCTTCTAAACTGTCACAATAAATAAAGCCTTTGTAATTCCCAGAAACTTCTTTCCTTTCTTCTATTATGCATTTTCTTATGTTGTTATTAGGCAACTCGATATTGTCGAAAACTATATATAGTTTTATTAAATCAATGACAGTTTCAACTTCTAAACTTACTTTAAAACACCCAAAGCAGTATTTTGGAATAACTTTATAATTATTAAAAATTTTAAAATGTCTTTCACAATTTAAATTTTTTGTATTTCTTCTAAAAATTTGGTTTGAACTTACCTTCAATTCTTTAAAATAATTATTTATAATAATGTTACATTCGGAAAAAACTTTTTTAATGTTTTTAATATTAAATTTTTGTTGGGGATGATAATCAAAACTATATTTTTTTAATTTATTATGTATTCTTATAATCTCATTATCATCATCAGAAACTTCAATATCGCTTGTTAATATTTTAATTAAGTTTTCTTTTGCCTCAAAAAAATCTGGTTTTAAATTTATTGCAGTTTTAAAATATTTAATTGCTTCATCTATCTTTCCAATGTGATCAAATAAATTTCCTTTATTATTATATGTTTCAGCGTATTCTGGATTTATTTCAATTGCTTTGTTAAATTTTTCAATAGCCTCATCATATTTAGCGTCATAAAAAAGTGATATACCATAGTTATTAAAAGCTTTAAAAAACTTATCATCTTGCTCTGTAGCTTCTTTAAAAAAAAGTGTTGCTTTTTTAAAATCTTCTAACGCTAAATAAGCTAATCCTTTAAAATTTTTTAATTCAGGAGAAAAATTTTTTTTATTTTCAAGATTATCTATTTGTATTATGATTTCGTTGTATAAACCTCTATTATAAAGATTCACTAAATCTTTATATTTTTTTTCAAAAGACATTATTATTGCAAATATAATTCAAAATCTTTATTGCAAGCAATAAAAAAAACCGCTATTTATAATCAATTTTTATCAAGCGGGCATAGCTCAGTGGTAGAGCGTCTCGTTGCCAACGAGAAGGTCGAGGGTTCGACCCCCTTTGCCCGCTCCAAAAGTATTATAGAATAAATATAAATGATTATTTGGATTGCATCTTATCCTAAAAGTGGAAATACTTGGTTACGTTCATTACTCTCAAGCTATTATTTTTCTAAAGATGGGAGTTTTGATCTTAGTCTTCTTGACAAAATTAAATCTTTTCCAAATATTAATTATTTTAAAAATTATCCTGATAAATTTTCTAACCCAGAAGATACATCTAAGTACTGGATAGAAGAACAAAAAAAAATAAATAATAAAGATAAAAAATTATTTTTTTTAAAAACTCATATGGCTGTATGTAAAATTAATAATAATAGTTTCACAGACAATATAAATTCTTTAGCTGGTATATATATTTTAAGAGATCCTAGGAATGTAATTACTTCAATATCTCATCATTACCAAATTTCTTTAGAAGAAGCTTATGAATTTATGACTGATGACAGAAGAGCAATTATAGAAAAAGTAGGACAAAGATATTTAGGTTTCCAACCAATTTTTTCTTGGGCAACTAATGTTAAGTCTTGGGTTGAAAATAAAAAATTTCCTGTTCTTGTAATAAAATATGAAGATTTGATTGATGACACTTATCTAACATTTGAAAAAGTTATAGATTTTATCAATAAAATTTCTAATCTTGAAAGTATTTTTAATGAAGAAAAAGGTAAAAATTCAGTCAAAAATACTAATTTTAACATTCTTCAAAAACTAGAAAATAACTATGGTTTTAAGGAAGCATTAACCTCTATCAAAACTAAAAAAAAAATTAAATTTTTTAATCTTGGAGAAAAAAATAACTTTATAAAAATTTTACCGCAAGATATAAAAGCCAAGTTAAATTTTAAATTTAAAAAAGAACTAAAATTTTTTAATTATACAAGATAAAAATGACAGAATTATTTAATAAAAAATGCATTCCATGTGAAGGAGGAATATCAGGGTTTGATATAACTGAAATTCATAAATATCTTAAAATGGTAGATGGATGGGAGGTTAAACCAGATGAGTCTGAAATTTATTATTTAATAAAAGAATTCAAATTTAAAAATTTCTTAGAAAGTCAAAATTTTGTTAATAAAGTTGCTGAGATTGCTGAAATAGAAGGCCATCATCCAGATATATGGTTTGGTTGGGGTTATGCTAAAATAAAAATTTTTACTCACGCAATAAAAGGTTTGCATGAAAGCGATTTTATTCTAGCAGCTAAGATTGATAGGATAACTTAGTGTCTAAAGTGCCTTGTTTTAGAAAATACTAAAATAGTTCCAGTTTTATCTGCAAATTTTATAATTTTTTTATCTCTAATCGATCCAGATGGTTGAATAATGGCTGATATTCCAGCCTGGACTAGAGTTTCTATTCCATCTACAAATGGAAAGAATGCATCAGATGCAGCTATAATTTCTTCATCAAATTCTTTTTTATGAAATTGTCTCATTTTGTTAATAGCTATTTTACAACTATCCAATCTGCTTGGTTGACCAGAGCCAATTCCCACAGTTGTATCATTATTTGTAAGAACTATTGCATTTGATTTTACAAATCTGCATACATTAAATGTGAAAATTAAGTTTTTGAGAGTTTTTGAATTTGGTTTTTTTTTTGAAACTACTTCAAAATCATTTTTTAAAAATTTTTTAGTATCAGGAGATTGAACTAATAAGGAATTAAAGTTTGATACTATATTTTGTAAATCCATTAATTTTAAATTATTTGCATCAATTATTCTTACATTTTTTTTCCTTTTTAATATTTTTAAAGCTTCAGTTTCAAAACCGTTTCCAATAATTACTTCAAAAAAATGCTTATTTAATTCCAGAGCCAATTTTTTTTTAATTTTAAAATTACAAGACACTATCCCTCCAAATGCGCTAATAGGGTCACATGAGAATGCTAACTTATAACTTTTCAGATCATTTTTATTTACTGAAACACCACATGGATTTGTATGTTTTATAATTGCTGTTCCTTGATTTTTTGGCAAAGATTTAGAAATTAACAAAGCAGAAAACATATCATTATAATTATTATAGCTTAACTGCTTTCCATTTAATTGATTTATGTTCAATTTTTTTGTTTTTGAATAAATGGCACCTTCTTGGTGAGGATTTTCTCCATATCTTAATTTTTCAATTAGATTTCCAAAGACAACTTTTTTTTCAGGAAATCTATTTTTTGATTTAATATTAAAATAATCAGAAATTAAAGCATCATAATAAGAGGTTTCAGAAAAAGCTGTTTCTGACATTTTTTGTCTAAAATTTAAAGATGTTCTGCCTTTATTGTTTTTTAGTTCATTAATTAATTTTATATATTGTTCTTGTTTAGTAATTACTGTCACATCATTGTAATTTTTTGCAGCTGCCCTAACCATAGTTGGCCCTCCAATATCAATATTTTCAACGATTGTTTGATGATTTTTTGTAATTTCTAAAGTTTTTTCAAAAGGGTAAAAATTTACTATCACTAAATCAATTTCTTCAAAATTATTTTTTTTTAAATCTTTTAAATGTGATTTATTATTTCTTTTACTTAATATTCCCGCATGTATTTTAGGATGCAGAGTTTTTACTCTTCCACCTAAAATTTCTGGTGAATCTGTATATTTAGAAATTTCTAAACATTTAAATCCTAATTTTCTTATTTTTTTAAAAGTTCCACCTGAACTTATAAACTTAATCTTATATTTATCTAAACCAGTCAAAAGCAATTTGAGATTCTTTTTATTAGATACAGAAATAAGTGCTTTTTTTATTTTTTTCATTAAATTTTAATTATTTCCCACTGAATATCCTGTTCTTCATTTTGAGTAACTCCTGATATAAAAATATTTTGATTTTCAGTAAAAGAATTTTTTTTACCAAAGTATAATCCAGTTTCAACATCAATTAAATGTTTTTTACAAGTAAATTTCCAACCTGAATTTTTAAGCTCAATTAATATTGATTTACCTTCTTGTGTTTTTGTAATTTTAACACTTGGATCAAAGTGAAATCGAATTTCAAAATCACTACTTTTAAAATTTGATTTTTTTAACAATTTATCATGACCAATGAATTTATTTGTTTCAGGAAAAAATTCAATTTGTCGTTCATGAATAATTCCATAATCTTTATTATATCCATCATGTGAAGCTATTATTTTCCAGTAATTTTTTTCGAAAACAACAGTTTTTTTTAATATTTTTAAACCTTTTTCTATTTTTAAATATCCATCTGTATCTTTTTTTAATTTACAGGATGATCTATTATCTAATGTTAGAGTAGAATGAGTTGCTGTAGATTTTGAAATAGAATTTAACTGATGTTTTAAATTTTGAAAATAACCTGAATTAGAAATTAACTTGTTTTCTTTATAGTAAATTTCAAATGATAAACTACCTAATTGATAATCGTTACTAAATTTTTTATCTGGAGATGGCCCAATATCAGCAGATAAAATTACACTTTTATTTTTTAAAATTGCATATCCACCATATTCGTTAGCCTCACTCTTAAATTTATAATTATGAAACTTTAAATATTTATCAAAATCTAAGTTATTAGTAATATGATTTCCATTAAACAATAAACTTTGATTAATATTTTGCCACGTAAAATTAAATGCTTGGCCAAGATAAAAAATTATTTCATTTAAATATTCTGGAATTTCTGTTTGAGACTCTTTAAGCCATTCTCTTATTAAAATAAAATATTTAAGATAAAATATAAGTTGTCTTATATTTCTAGATTTTGGGAAACCCTCAGAATCAAAGGAAGAATTAATTATTTTTTTTAATAAGTTTAATCCATAATTAAGATTTTTTTCATCTTTAAATGATAAACCTGTTAAAATAATTGCGGAACAGCCAATCATTTTATCATCAACCAAAGAAGATCTACTTATTTCATTTATTAGGTGATTAATCTGTTTTTTTATATTTTTATTAAATTGTTCTTTATAAATTTGTTCGCTGTTTTCATAACTTAATTTTGAATTTGATAGCCAAGAAATAATTCTTTTTGAAAGTGTATCAATTTCCCAGTTTTTTGGGTTATAATTTTGATTATTTTCAATCCAGTTAAGAATAATTGATTGTGTAATTTTGTTAGAAGATTTTAAATCAAGACTAAAAAGCCAAAAAAAACTGTGTAATTTTTTATAGTCCTTTTTATTAATATTTTCGTTTGTCCAAATTGAATTTAAATAGAAATCCTCTATTTTCTTCTTCTTCCCTTCATACTTGATTATACAGTCGAGTAAGTTTGGGCTAGATTTGTATTCTAAAGTTTTATGGTCAATTTTAGATATTTTATTATTGTATAACTTTGAGCTTAAATAAAATTTTCTTATTTGAGTATTTATATAAAAAAAAAATCCACTAATAAAAGTTAATGTATTTTTTAAAATCATTACCTAAATCAATTTCAGAGAGTCTATATTTTTTTTAATGTCTCCATTATTTTCTTTAAAAATTGTAGTTCCTGATACAAGTATATTTGCTCCTGCATTTAAAACTGTTTTACTATTTGTAAAATTAATTCCACCATCAACTTCAATGTCATAGTTTAAATTTTTTTCTATTTTAATTTTATTTAATTCTTCTATTTTTTTAACAATTTCTGGTATAAATTTTTGACCTCCAAATCCTGGAAAAACACTCATTATTAGAACTAAGTCAATTTGGTCTAACAAATTAATTATGACATCTATTTCCGTGTCAGGATTTAATGAAATACCAACCTTTTTTTTCAATTCTTTAATATGATTTATTGAATTAACTAAATTATCAGTTGCTTCTGGATGAATAGTTATAATATCAGCTCCAGCATTTGCATAATCTTTAATATATTTATGAACTGGTGAAATCATCAAATGAACATCAAAAGGTAATTTAGTATAATTTCTCAAAGCTTTAATTACTGGTGGACCTATAGTTAAGTTGGGAACAAAATGTCCATCCATTACATCAACATGTATCATATCAGCTCCTCCTTCTTCCAATCTTTTAATTTCGTTACTTAATTGGCTAAAATCTGCAGATAAAATAGATGGGGAAATTTGTATTTTTTTCATTGATTACTAGATTACTAGTATCAACTCTAAATAAAAATAAAATTATTATTTGCCGAAAAGATTGTATAATAGCCTTGAAATTTCGCTATCTAGTGGAAAAGAAAGCATCCCCATTTCACCATATCCCAGCAAGATAGGCATTAAATAAAATCTGATCATAAAAATAAACCAAGCGATGTAAAGTGGAACAATAGCCCTAACAAGAAAACTTGGGGTTAAAAATCTAAAAAAATTTAAAATTGGATTTGTTAATTGGACAAATACTTTCATAAAGAAAAATTCCGAGTCTTCTTTTTGGAAAATATTCATAGCTGATCTGCCGATTAGTGTATACATTATGACACCTAGCACATAATCAATTACATAGATGTATAGAGGTATATCCATTTTATTTTGAAAATATTTTTTAAAAATTATTTTTTAACACTATATTTTTTAGCATCATTAAATCCACGCATATATTGTTTTGCATGATGTGCAGGTCTTTTAAAACCTCTTTTTTTATACAGAGCAGTCATAGATTTTAATGTCGGCTTTTTTGCTTTCATGCCTTATAATTTATATTATTTTTTTAGGATAACCACCGTAAATTGTTGCAATCCCTTTATCCATTTTATTTTGAAAAAAGAGTTTAAGGGGCGAAAAATCGCCCCTTTAAAAAAAATTATTTAGTGTTGTTTGCCAAGAATAGTTTTACCACTTGGTACTCGAAGTTCGTCTACCATCTTCTGCGTAGCACTGTCAGGTTCAGGTGTCATTAAACTAACAACAACCATCACAACTAAACATACGCTAGCTCCAATAATACCGAAACGTAAGTGGTCAATACCCATCCATACAGGATTACCCAAAAATTTAGGGTATACATAGATTAGATAAGCTGTTCCTGATCCAAGACCCGCAATCATACCAGCAATTGCTCCTTGTCTTGTTGCTCTCTTCCACCATACACCAAGTACAAGTGGGAAGAACAATCCAGACATCGCAAAGTCAAATGCCCAAGCAACTGCACCAAGGATACTAGTGATCCTCATAGATGCAATGTATGCTCCAAAGGCACCAATTACGACAAGAAGTGCACGAGCCACTATCAATCTTTTTCTTACATCTGCTTTTGGATCTATCATTTTGAAATAGATATCATGTGATAAAGCATTTGCGATTGCAAGAACAAGACCATCAGC
>Ga0315338_1002189_pt1 | contig 20366 bp, 21 predicted proteins | sample ASW8metaG_FD_204518 | JGI IMG/M metagenome (GOLD analysis project Ga0315338, IMG submission 204518) | Ammonia-oxidizing marine archaeal communities from Monterey Bay, California, United States - ASW #8 | ecosystem: Environmental > Aquatic > Marine > Coastal | place: USA: California | collected... | reverse complement strand
CTTGAAGCTTTCGGGCGAGAGCTTCGCTCCTCCGGGTGAGCGGGGCATCAGCATGCAGGAAGTGGTGCATATCGCCTCGCAGACCTACAAGGCGCAGCAACAGGGCGTACAGATTGCGATTGTCATCGGTGGGGGCAACATCTTGCGAGGTGGTCAGTTTACGGCTGGCAACTCGAGTATTCAGGAAGCCACCGCCCACTACATGGGCATGCTGGCGACCGTGATTAACGGACTTGCCCTGCAAGACGCATTAGAATCGCTCGGCTGCCAAACCCGCTTGCTAAGTACCGTTAAAATGGATGGCGTGGCGGAGCCCTATATTCGTCGGCGTGCTAAACGGCATCTGGAGAAGGGGCGAATCGTGATTCTAGCAGGTGGCACCGGGGCACCGTTTGTCACTACCGACACCGCCGCCGCCCAGAAGGCCTTAGAGCTGGAAGCCGATGTGGTATTGAAGGCGACCCGCGTAGACGGCGTCTATAGCGAAGATCCCGAGAAGAACCCCCATGCGGTTTTGTATCGTGACCTCACTTATAATCAAGTTCGAGAGCAAAACTTGAGGGTTATGGATTCCACAGCCATCGCGCATTGTATGGAACACGATCTGCCGATCCTGGTGTTCAATTATCGACAAGATGGTAATATCGAACAAGCGGTACGGGGCGAGAAGATTGGCACCTCGGTAACCAGTCGGGTAGACGAGCCCGCTGAAAGTTAACACAAGGTTTTTTTGCGCGCGAATTACGCGAATACGAGCGAATTTAAAAACAGAGGTTTTGCTATGGACGCTGAAGAAATTTTGATGGACTCGGAAGAACGCATGGAGAAGGCCATCTCCAAGTTGAAGAACGACATGACGGGCATCCGTACCGGTCGGGCGAATCCAGGCCTTGTCGATTCGCTTCGGGTGGAGGTGTACGGTTCGCCGACGCCGATCAAGCAGATTGCCTCGGTCAGTGCTCCCGAGCCAACTCAACTGGTGATTCGTCCCTTCGATCCGTCGACGATCAAGGACATCGAAAAAGGCATCATCGCTAGCGACCTAGGGCTCGCACCGCAGAGCGATGGCAAGGTCGTGCGGTTGAACATTCCGGCATTGTCGGGCGAGGTGCGTCGTTCGATGGTGTCTCGGATTAAAGAACTGGCTGAAGAAGCCAAGGTCGCGATTCGCAATATCCGCCGCGACGGCAACAAGCATGCCGATCAGGCGCAAAAAGATAATGAGATGACCGAGGACGACCGCGACGACGCTAAAAAAGAAGTCCAAGAGCTGACCAAGAAATTTGAAGGTCAGGCGAGTAAATTGGCGAAGGCGAAGGAATCGGAAGTGATGGATGACTAGGGGAAGGGGGATGTTTTTGGGTATTGGCGTTGCCCTTTGGCACTAAAGCAGCTGCTAGCACCCTGCAATTGCTAGCACTATAGCCCGATTCTTTCGGAAGCTTCTCTTGCTCGGGTCCTGCGGGTCGGCATATACTTTTGGCCCGAACCCCGTTTTCTATGCGCATCCGCAGCGCTTAGACCCAAATTCAATACTCGGTTTATGGAGAAACCGCTATGTCTCAGCAAGAGACGTCTCGCACGGAAGCAGACTCGCGCACTAATCGATTCGGTTTAACGGCCTGGGCCTGGAAGCATCACATAGGTTGGCTAGTTGCCGCCGGCGCGGTGTTGGCAGTTGCTATTTCTTTTCGAGGTGCCGAAGGCGAGCGAACTGCCAGTGCAAAAGCTCCGAGTACTGCTAAGACCACTCAAACCGACCAAGAACTACCGCGGGTTGAGCATCCTCAGCACGACGTGATGGCGATCGTCAACGGTCAGGACATCAGTCGCAAAGATCTGACGGATGCCTGCGTGCAGCGCCATGGCGAAGAGGTGCTCGAGAGTCTGGTCAATAAACGACTGATTCTTAATCATTGCGAGAAGCGTGGCATCACGATTACCCAAGCAGAGATCGGTATCGAAATCGATCGCATGGCGAAACGATTCAAACTCGGACGCGAGCAATGGCTCGAGATGCTGCAGAAAGAACGCGACATCACAGCACAAGAATATGCTCGCGATATTGTTTGGCCAACGCTTGCTTTAAGAAAATTGGCCGCAGCCGATTTGCAAGTCTCGGCTGAAGAAGTTGAAAAAGCGATCGAGCAAGACTACGGTGCGATGGTACGTGCGCGATTGATTGCAGTGGGCAACGATAATCTGGCTCGTCAGCTGCATGCTCAGCTAACAGCAAAGCCGGATAGCTTTGCACGCTTGGCGATCGAGCATTCGATTGATATTAACAGCGCAAGCGTGGGCGGTTTGATTCAACCCATTCGTCGCTATGTGGGTGATACCAAGATCGAGAAAGAGGCGTTCAGTCTTCAGCCAGGACAGATATCTTCGATCATTAGCGTTGGCGGGCAGTTTGTGATCCTAAAATGCGACGGGCATCTGCCTCCGCGACAGTTCAATCGACCTGAAGTCGAGCAGCAAATTGTCGAGAAAATTAAAGACGAGAAGCTGCGAGACGTTGCAAAAACGCTGTTCACTCAGTTGCAAAAAACAGCCACCATTCAAAATGTATACAACAACCCAAAATTGCGTGAGATTATGCCCGGCGTGGTTGCCACGGTGAACGGCGATCGGATTACGATGAGGGAACTCGGGCAGGAGTGCATGTTGCGGCATGGTGAAGACGTGCTGGAGACAAGAATTTCGCATTTGCTGCTGGAGCAAGAACTCAAAAACGCCGGCTTGACGGTGACCGAGGCGGATTTGCAGGCTGAGGTACATCATGCAGCTGAGCTGGCCGGCGTGTTAGACCAAAAGGGAGAAGTCGATTTAGAGCAGTGGTTTGCAGCCATTGCCAAAGAGCAAGGGACTTCGAAAACGCATTACATGCAAAATTCGGTATGGCCTTCGGCAGCTTTGAAAAAGCTGGCCGTCAGTGCTGTTGAAGTTTCTGCTGAAGACATGCAAAAAGGTTTTGAAGCCAACTACGGCGAACGGGTACGCTGCCGAGCCATCGTGCTGGGCGAAATGCGTCGTGCCCAAGAAGTCTGGGACAAAGCCCGTCGAAACCAGTCGCCTGAGTACTTTGGCGATTTGGCTGCCGAGTATTCTATCGAACCGACCAGCAAGGCTTTGCGAGGCGAAGTGCCCCCGATCGGACGTTTTGGGGGGCAGCCCCAAGTCGAGCAAGCCGCGTTCGGCCTGCAGCCAGGGCAACTCTCGGGCATCGTGCAGTCGGGCGACAAGTTTATTATTTTGCGATGTGAAGGGCGTACCGAACGCATTGATTTAGAGCAAAGCGACGTCCAGGATATCTTGCAACGCGATATCTTCGAGAAAAAAATGCGGCTGGCAATGAACGAAAAGTTCGAGTCGATTCGCGAACACTCTCGGGTAGACAACTACCTAGCCGGCACATCGCGAGCACCAAGCAGCCGTAAAGCCAGTGAACAGGCCGCAGTTCGGCAAGATACCGCGGTACGACCAACAGCCGGGCAGCGGTGATCTCAGCTGTCTGGCCAATTCTTCGTAGGGTAGGTGGTTCTGCCGAATAAAAACAATTTAGTGAAAAATGTTGACGGCAGGTTCACCTACCTTTCAAGTGATTTTAGCAAAAAAGGTGGGTGAACCTGTCGGCATCTGGTCTGTTGGTGGGTTAGCGACTACTCTGCCGACAGAACCACCCACCCTACGCTTGAGGGCCGTTCTGCAGCCTCAACAGCCCCACTTTGGTCGCGAACCAGCAGGGGTTATACTTAGTCTTTGCAAAGCTGGTCTTTGCCGTGCCCTTGCCTTCGTTCGAGTTTGAGCCATGTCTGAAGAGAATCCGTCGTCCCCCGAGCCGTTTCAGGTGGAAGTAGCGCAGCGCGTGAGCCGTCTGCCACCGTACCTGTTTGGGCGGATCAATAAAATGATCTACGACAAACGAGTCGCCGGCGACGACGTCATCGAGCTCGGCATGGGCAACCCCAGCGACCCGCCGCAAGAGATGGTGATCGAAAAACTGGTCGCAGCGGCCCGCGATCCGCGGAGCCATCGTTACAGCAAATCGAACGGCATTACGAATTTGCGTCGCGAAGTGGCTGCGAAATATCTAAAAAAGTATGGCGTGCGTCTAGATCCTGACGACGAGGTGATGGTTTGCCTGGGCTCGAAAGAAGGCTTTAGCCACATGTGTCTGGCCCTGATGGGGCCCGGGGATACGGCGATCGTGCCAGCGCCGTATTTTCCGGTACACGTGTATGCGGTGGCGCTTGCGTCGGGCAATGTGATTTCGTTGCCTGTAACAGACAGCGAGAAGTTTTTGTCGGACGTTGCCTACACCTGCGAGACACTCTATCCACGTCCGAAGTTGTTAATCCTTTGCTATCCTCACAACCCTTCGAGTGAAGTGGTCGAGCAAGGTTTTTACGACGAGGTCGTCAAGCTAGCCAAAAAATACAATCTGATGGTGATCAGCGACTTTGCTTATGCGGACGTCGCCTTTGATGGCTACAAGCCGCCGAGCTTCTTGGCCTCGCCCGGCGCAGCCGAGGTAGGCGTCGAATTCACCACCATGAGCAAAGGCTACAACATGGCCGGTTGGCGGGTTGGTTTTTGCTCGGGCAATGCCAAGATGGTGAACGCGTTGGGCACAATCAAAGGCTATTACGATTACGGGATGTTTCAAGCGATCCAGGTAGCCGCGATTATGGCGTTGCGTCATACCGAGGCCGCTGTTGAAGAACAGTCGTTGATTTACAAAAGTCGCCGCGACGCATTATGCGAAGGTTTAGATCGTCTGGGCTGGGAAGCCAATCCACCCAAGGCAGGAATGTTTGTCTGGCAGCCCATCCCCGAGCCCTGGCGTTCGCGGATGAGCACCATGGATTTTGCGATGTTGCTGCTCGAAAAAGGCAATGTCGCGGTGAGCCCAGGCAGCGGCTTCGGCCCCGCTGGCGAAGGCTTTTTGCGAATGTCGTTGGTCGAAAACGAAGAACGATTGCGTCAGGCAGTCCGACAGATCAAACGCTGTTTAACCGACGCCGAGGCAGATTTTTCCGGGTCAGCTAAAAGCGTTTCGATATAACGATAATCGCAGTTTCAGTGCAGTATAAAATTGTTTTACAAGGAGACGCACACGATGAGTGGGGGAATCTTCAACGCAGAGCAATTGACTGCTTATGAACGCGATGGTTATGTGCTGGTCCGCAATTTATTCGATGCCGAAGAAGTTGACCTGCTGCGACGGGCCGCCAAAGAAGATCGCGAAATGGACCTGAACGCCTTTGGCCGTGATGACGGCGAGGGCGGCAGCGTGCGGCTATCGTTGTGGAACCATCCGGGTGACGACCTCTATGGAATGTTCGCCCGGGGACATCGGATTGTGGATACGGTCGAGCAAGTGCTCGGGGACGAGGCTTACCATTATCATTCGAAGATGGTGATGAAACAGGCGGTCACCGGCGGTGCCTGGGAGTGGCACCAAGATTACGGTTACTGGTACGAGAATGGCGTGCTGGAACCAAATTTGTGCAGCGTGTTCACGGCCGTAGATGCAGCCACCAAGGAGAATGGTTGCCTGCAGGTGCTCAAAGGTTCGCACCACATGGGGCGGGTCACGCACGTCAAGGTTGGCGACCAAACCTGTGCCGATCCCGACCGGGTTGCTGCTGCGTCCGAGCAGCAAGAGCTGGTGTACGTCGAAATGGAGCCGGGCGATTCGCTGTTTTTTCACAGCAACTTGTTACACCGCAGCGACCAGAACCGTTCGCCCAACGACCGTTGGGCGCTGATCTGCTGTTTCAACGCCAAACAGAATAGCCCATACAAAGAAGGCCCACACCCTTGCTACACTCCACTCAACAAGGTGGACGACGCAGCAATCAAACAGGTTGGAGTGAAACGCTTTGCCGATGCAGGGGGCAACGATTCGTTTCTGGCGGTTAAACATGCCGCGACGAGCGACGCCATAGTCGGGCAAGATTCCGCAGACAACGAGTGATTTAGCCTAGCGGTAAGCAACGGAGAGCATCATGCCTGAAGAGAAGTCGGGACGGCGTTGGCGGATTGCCGGCATTAACTTTGCTCATCTACACATGGGCGACAACCTCCGCATGGCCTTCGAGCACCTGAGTTGCGACATTGTCGGCATCGCAGACGAGTCGCCGGAGTTGATGCAGCCGTCGATCGAGAAGTTTTCGATCTCTGCAGACCAAGTGTTTACCGATTACCGCAAGTGCCTCGAGCAAACTCAGCCCGATTTGGTGCTACTTTGCCCGCCAACCGCCGAGCATGGCGAGTGGACGCGTCGAGTGGCCGAGTACGGCGTGCATATCCTGATGGAAAAGCCGTTTGCGGCATCACTTGCCGAGGCGGATGCCATGATTGCTGCGGTTGAGCCAACAGGCAAACAGTTGGCAATCAATTGGCCCTTGGTGTGGGTCGCCTCGCATAGGACGACTAAGCGAATGATCGACGAGGGCGAAATTGGCGACGTCCTTGAGGTGCATTACTACGACGGCAACCGCGGCCCGCTGTGGCACACAGCCGACAAAGTCGAGATGACAGCCGAGCAAGTTGTCGCCAGCAAACCCGACAGTTGGTTTTATAGTCGCGAGCATGGGGGCGGTTCGCTGCTTGACTACTTGGGCTACGGAGTGACACTAGGCACCTGGTTTATGAACGGCAGACGTCCGCTCGAGGTGACTACCACAGTGGATCAACCCGCCGGGCTCGAAGTCGACGAGCACAGCATCACCGTGGCACGATATGAAAGCGGCTTATCAAAATTTGAAACACGCTGGGGCACTTTTACGGATCCCTGGGTTCACCAATCCCAACCGAGGTGCGGGTTCGTGGTCGTGGGTAGCCGCGGAACAATCAGTAGCTACGACTACCAGCCAACCGTGCATGTACAGTCGCTAGATTGCCCCGAGGGTTGCGATATCCCGTGCGACGAGCTAGCTCCCCCAAACCAAAATCTAGTGCAATATATGATCGATTGTTTAGAAAGTAATCGCCCTGTTGAAGGCCCATTGTCCCCGGCTATTAGCCGCATTGGGCAAGAGATTACCGAAGCCGCAGTGCTCAGCGCAAGGGAAAAGCGGACGGTGGCGTTATTAGGAAAGAGCCTATCCAAGCCCTAAATAGGTTCTTGGATAGGCTCTGATCCAGTTGAAGCCTTTTAGGCCATCATCACATCACGCCCCAAAACTCTGCGCACATCGGCCAACTGACCCCGGTGCATCATGCCATGCAGCGTGATGGCAAAAAAGCACTGACGATAAGTGCCAAAGAAAACCTTGCGATCTTCGGGCACATTCTTTGCCTCTTGATCGAGATCGTCTTCACTCAGCGAAGCCAGCAAGGCGTAGGTTTGCTCGCGAAGAGCTTGATACTTGCTCAGAATCTCTTCGTAGTCTGGATATCCAGCACCTTCAGCATCGGGCTGAGTGCCGCCTGCAAATAGTGCCTTCCATTCAGCATGTGGATTGGGCTCGCCTCGCATCATATCCCAAAGTACGTGCCCTTCGGAGTACGCCAAATGCCCCGCAATCCACCAAGGATGGTTCCCGCCGGCGGACGTGGGGGCAACAAGTTTCGAATCTCTCAGATCTTCGAGCATCGGTAGCACAAGGCCCATCGAGGTCTGCAAACCGGCTGTCAGTAAATCTTTTGATTGCATAGTAAATCTCTCCGTTACAGGGGTTTGGGTTTAAGTGGATCGCCCTTAGCGATGCTTACTTGGTTTCTTCTTCACGTGGATTATCTTCCAACGATTCTTTTAAGTCTGTGAGATTTCTCGCCCACAGGTCTTCGTATTTGCTAACCCAACGAGTGTAGATCTGGTGTAGCGGTACGGTATTCAGCGTATTGACCCGCTGACGTCCTTGCTTGCGGGTATGAATCAGCCCCGCCTCGCGTAGCACGTCGATGTGCTTCATCACTCCAAAGCGTGTGAGACGCGGGAATTTCTCGACTAGTTGTGAGGTATTCCGCGGTCCGTCGCGGAGCAGATCGAGGATCTCACGCCGAGTGCTATCAGCTAGAGCTTTCCAGACGTGGTCGAGGTCTTCTGGCATAAAGGTTTTTATTGCCCGCAAATTGCGCGAATGGGGACGAATGTTTTTAACCAAGACGACTCTACGGACACGACGTCAGATAACTTAACTCAAATTTACTTTCCGTAGTGCTCGTCGTGTCGTTGTGGTTCTTATTCAATTTACAAATTGATATACATACTTTATTTGCATAGCTCCTGAAGATCATCCAGAAAAGTTTGCCAGCCATGGTGAACGCCTTCGCGGTGGTCTTGTTCGATCATTCCCAGCACCCGATGGCGGAGCGAGACCTTGGTGCCGCCGTCGATTTCTGCAAAGCGAACAGCAAAGTGACCGCTGGCTGGGTACGACATAAACAGGGGGCCTTGGATTTCGATGAGCGTCGGCGGCTTGATAACTTGAACCAATCCCCAGAGATGGCCGGCACCGTCGCCCAGGTCGCGAAACCAACGCCCGCCTGGGTAGGCTTCGAGTGTCAGTGGAAAGGGCTTTTTGTCTGGCATGACACAGCCATCGCTGAGCCGATGAATCATCTTTTCGTAAACTTGCTCGATGGGAGCCTTGATTTCGATGTGTTGGTCGACATCGAGGACCAAATCTGTGAGTTCCATGGCTAAGTTCCTCAGGTGGTAGTGAATAGACTAAAAGTGAATTGAGTATTATGTGACTAATTAGTAACATAAAGTCGAGTCGGACTTTAATCAAGCAGTATTTTGTAAAAACAAATCCGTTGCATAGCCTGGAGACAACTGTTATAGTACTGTGGTCACTAGGGCGTCATCAGTGGTGAAAATCATGTTGCTGCGTATAGAAAAAGGCTCAGCGGTACCGATCTCCCGACAAATCGGCGGGCAGATCGCCATGCTGTGTGCATCGGGAAAATTGCCACCAGGCGAACGGTTGCCCTCCGTGCGTGAGTTAGCTCGCGAGCTGGCTGTCAATCAAAACACTATCCTGCGAGTCTACGAACGCTTGGTGAGTGACGGGCTGCTAGAAATGCGGCACGGGCAGGGCACTTACGTATCTCTATCAGCGCAGAATCATAGTTTGGCTGTCCACCGGCAGTATCTCTTAGAAGAAATACGCCAGCTCGCTCGACAGGGCATTTCGCTGGGGCTCTCGTCCGATCAATTGCATGAGTTGCTATCCGAAGCTTTGCAGCAGCTCGCCGTATCTAACGAAGAAGAGGCAAAAATATGAATCGTTTGGCCATCGATCTACACAACGTGCACAAATCGTTCCGCAGAACGAAAGTACTACGAGGCATGAGCCTAAAAGTAGAACGCGGGCGCACCTTCGCATTTTTGGGCAGGAACGGCTCAGGCAAAACGACCACGATACGCATGTTGCTGGGATTATTGAACCAAGACCTAGGTGCTGTACGTGTGCTCGACCATGATCCTGCGTTTGAACCATTAGCGGTACGGGCGAGCGTGGGCTATCTAGCCGAAGATCAAACAATGTACGGATGGATGCGTGCCGGCGAGATCCTGCGGTTTATGGCGCCGTTCTACCCAACTTGGGATCATGATTTAGCACTCAAGTACGCCCGTGATTTTGAAGTGCCGATGCAGACAAAAATCAAGCACTTGTCGAAGGGCCAAAACGTCCGGCTCGGCCTGGTGCTGGCATTAGCACATCGCCCCGAGCTGGTGATTCTCGACGACCCGGCCCTGGGGCTCGACCCGATTATGCGAAAACAATTTAATCGCGACCTGATTACGCATTTGCAGGGCGAAGGACGTACGGTGTTTTATAGTTCGCACTTGCTCTACGAGGTCGAATCGGTTGCCGATGAAGTAGCGATTTTAGATGACGGGCAAATCCTGCGGCAGAGTGGCACCGAAGAGTTACGGGCCGACGTCAAACAAATCATCCTCAATCACAACGCTGTCTCGACGCTAACCGACTCAGCAAAAGTACTCGACCAACGTCCAGATGCTGACGACATGGCAGTGGTGGTCGTTGGGGCCGAGTCTGCTATCGAGCATCTCCGCAACGAAGGAGTCCAGCATCGGGTGGTCGACCTGAACCTCGACGAAATCTTCGAAGCCTACGTCATGGGGCAGGGCAGTGATCCTTCGCCCGAGCCGGCACCAGAAATGATCCCTACAGAAGCCTAGGCGAGCAGGAGCAACCTTGATGTACGACGAACAAATAACAAGGCCAAGCGTCTGGAGCAGCCTGCTGTGGAAAGAATGGCATGAGCATAAATGGAAGCTTGTGGCGCTGACGGCGGTGCTTGTCCTCGGAGGGGGATTGTATGTCTTTAGCTCTTTAGGGCTTAGTACGTTGGACGGTATGCGAACACAAATTATGTTTGCACACGCGACGCATATTTGTTACTGCGTTCTCGCGGGAGCATTTCTTGGCATGAGTACCGCCGGGCGAGAGAGTGGCCGTGGTACATTGACGTTTTTGCAGTCGTTGCCTGCGCCCAGATGGCAGCTAGGAATTGCTAAGCTCGGCATGGCAATCGTTACCGCGGTGATACCGCTGCTCGTATTCATGATTTTTGTCATGTTTTTTTATGGCGGAGTGGGGGACTCGGAAGGGCACCTTACATTTTGGGGAAAATCCTGGAATGCACCTGTTTGGGCTCTGTTTATCACGATACGAGGTAGCCTCGCTGTAACGAGCATCATCATCTGGATGGCAGCTGCCGGATTGAATTTGTCCGACGAAATACGCGCCGGGGCGATTGGTTTTCTAGTAGTAAGTGGCATCTGGATGGTGTTGGCGTTTGGCATGGAAGAAGCACAGAAGTACTATTTACATTCTCTTGAGGCCGCATTAGGCATTCTCATGGCAGCTGCCCCAGGAGGTATAGGTGCCTCCATGCATCGGGCAGACACGGTGTCTGCAAGCTATGTTACGATATTTATTCTGGTCGGATTGATCGGTCACGGCTGTGTGTTGACTTGGTACTTGCGCCGTTTCGGAAGGGTAGTTGCCCGTCCGAGCAGGACTGATGCAAAGCAGACGACTGCCACAGTAAGCGACAACTTCCAGCTAGGCCCGCCGATGCGCAGTCAGTTCACGGCGATCGCCTGGAAACAAGTTCGCGAGACCGGCCCGTTAGCACTCTTGGCCGTAGGCGCAATCTTGTCTTTTACCGCACTGTTCTGGAGTATCGAAAAAAGGTACGTAGGTGCTAGGGAATTAGGCGAAGTCCTAGCTGGCATTACCATGATGGTTTGCTTCTTTGTCACCCTGGTCACAGGCATCGGCATTTTTTTAGAAGAGCTAAAACCACGCATGGACGACTTTTGGCGTTCGCGCCCCATGAACTTTGCGTTGTGGTTTAGCGTGAAGTATACGGTTGGGTTGCTGGTACTCGTCATAGCGTTCGGAGCACTGTTACTCCTCGCTTTTTGGTTGACCGATTTCAAGCTGCCTAGCAACGAACCACACTTGCTAGCGCAAGCAACCATGTTAGGGTTGATATTCTTATTGCTCTACACCCTCTCGATGGCAACTTACTGCCTACTTCGGCAGCCAATTTATGCAGTAGTTTTGACGATTGGACTTTTTATCGTTGGTACTTATGCGACTGGTTGGATCGGAGGAGCACTCTCTCGCCATATCGACGACGGGCTGGTATTTTTTGTGGTCTTCATCGGCGAACTAATTTTCTTCCAAGCCTGCGCGATGGCCTTGGCCTGGAAGGCCGTCCGCAACAACTGGGGACTCAAGGGTTAGCAAAGCTCTCACCCACAACACTAGCCCGACGCGCAAGCGAGGCATTTTACGGCAAGTCACTCAGTAACACGTCGGGCCCGTGAATATTGCTTGAGAAATGGGCGATTTAGTGCTTCACCGCAAGTCTGAACTCAGAAGCTTCATAACGGCCCCCTACAGCTAACCCTTCCAGCCCGCTATATTGGCCAAAGCGCATAAAAAGAGGGCCCCTGCTCGCCGGAACAAGGACCCTCGATATTTTAGGCTGACCAGCTAATTGCTTAGCCGGAGACCCACAGCCTATTACCATTTGTCGGTACATATCACAGAAAAAATAATGGGACTGAGGCCCTGGACCTAGTCTCAGACGCTGGCCTACTAGGCTTATTCGTTACAACCCTCATACCCCCAACTCCAAGCCCCCATCCCCTGACCCCCAAGACACCATGGAACCTACCGCTAAACTGGCCCTGGAAGATGGCACCGTCTTTACTGGCACGTCGATCGGAGCCTCAGGCGAGGTGGATGGCGAGGTCTGCTTCAATACCTCGATGACCGGTTACCAGGAGATCCTCACCGATCCGAGCTATCGGGGGCAGATCGTTACGATGACCTACCCCCAGATTGGCAATTACGGGGTCACCGAAGAAGATCAAGAAAGCACCCGACCGCATTTGTCAGGGTTTGTGGTTCGCGAGCACAGTCGGGTGAGGAGCAATTTCCGCTCCGAAGCCTCGCTGAGCGACTTCCTCAAAGAGTGGGGCGTGGTCGCGATCGAATCGATTGACACCCGGGCATTGGTCCGCCGGATTCGCTCGGCAGGGGCCCTCCGCGGGGTACTCTCGACCGAAGACCTCGACGACGCCAGCCTTGTTGCCAAAGCCAAAGCCAGCCCAGGCCTGGTCGGCCGCGACCTGGTTCGCGAAGTTCTGCCCGACACGCCTTGCGATTGGCGCGAGCCCGTGAGCGAGTGGACGCATCTCCCAGCGGAAAGTGGAGAACAGAAAGCCGAAGGCAGTGCGCAGCCTCATATTGTTTCGCTCGATTTTGGCATGAAGTGGAATATTCCTCGGCATCTTTACGATCAGGGTTGTCAGGTGACCGTGCTGCCTGGGACCGCTTCGGCTGAGGATGTCTTGGCACAAGAGCCGGACGGGATTTTTCTTTCCAACGGGCCCGGCGATCCGGAGCCGTTGGACTACGCGATTGGCACCATCCGCGAGCTACTGGGTAAGAAGCCTATTTTTGGCATTTGCCTAGGGCATCAGTTGCTCTCGCTGGCCTGCGGGGCGAAGACTTTCAAAATGAAGTTTGGCCATCGCGGAGCCAATCAGCCTGTGCAGCGGTTGGAAACAGGCGCGGTAGAAATCACTTCGCAGAATCACGGTTTTGCCGTCGACGAGGATTCGCTTCCGGCAGAATTGGAAGTCACACACCGTAGCCTGAACGACCAAACGATCGAAGGCGTTAAGCATCGCGAGCACTCGGCATTCAGCGTGCAGTACCACCCCGAGGCCTCGGCTGGACCGCACGATAGCCATTATCTGTTTAAAGAATTTTTGGAAGCGGTAAACGCGGGGCGTTAGGAATTTACCGCCCAGTAATTTTGACGCACGGCTTACCAGTTGGGTGCCACTGTCTGGCTTGTCCTGCAGTGGATCCCTGGTACCCGTTTCGCACTGCTGGACAAGCCAGACAGTGGCACCCTTCAAAAAGAATTCGTTCTAACAAGACCGCCCAGCCGCTAGTTGGGATTCGCTAGGTACCAACGGCGGCAAGGTTTCTTCCAGCACCCCTTTCGCACGGGGCCAAGCGAGGAAGGCTTCGACAATCATCCACATTTGCAACAGCATCGTCGCGATGCCAATTGAAAACAGCAGGTAATTGCGCTGCGGCCACCAGCCGGTTTCGGCATTGAAGAGTTGCCAGCTCAGTGCCCAAATCGGCATCACCACCATCAGCAGCATCGGCACCACAGCAAACCATATCGGTTTGTTGCGTCGGTAAAGATAAAACACTGTAACCATCAGGGCTAACCCGGCTAAGAGTTGATTGGTGGCCCCGAACAACGGCCACAGATAAAGCCCGCCCGTGCCGTAGGGACGAAGCGTACCGTCGGCCAGCGCCGGACCGCGCATCATCGCCAACATCATGGCCAGCACTACCGCAAAAGCAGTCGCGGCATACTTATTCATCAACGGTTTGAAGCGGAAGGATGAGGCTAATTCTTGCACCACGTAGCGCTGTAGTCGGGTTGCCGTATCGAGTGTGGTCGCCGCAAAGCAGGCCACCAGTACAGCAATGATGCCAATGGCTAGCTTCAGAGAAATGCCCAGAGCCGTAAGGAAATTCGCTCCCCCCTCGACAAAGGCCCCCACTTTGTCGCCCAGGCCGAATGCGCTCCAATTGCCCTGTGGATCGTATCGTGTGACCCAAGCAGCCCGACCGACCAACGGGTCGCCGGCCTCGTTGGTCGCAACCACATAGTTACCGTCTGACTGTCGAGAGAATTTTCCCATCCCGACGCCTGCGCAACAGGCGAGGATGACGATCACCGCTAATGCGCCTTCCAACAGCATCGCTCCATAAGCAACGTACTGGGCGTCGCTTTCCGAGGCGACTTGCTTGCTGGTGGTGCCAGAACTTACCAAACAATGAAAACCGCTGACGGCACCGCAGGCAATCGTAATGAACAGGAACGGCCAAATCGGTGGAGCCCCAACGGGAGCACTCTCCGTAATGGCAGGTGCGCTGGCTTGCAGGTCAGCTTTGCCGGTGAGCCCAGCAACAAACATCCCGCCAACCAACAGTACTAGGGCGACAATCAACTGATGACTGTTAATATAGTCTCGCGGTTGCAGCAACACCCACACGGGTAGGACCGAGGCCAGAAAACAATATACGAAAAGAATGCAGGTCCAGATGACAATCGAATTCCCCCAACTCGCAGGCAACGAAAACGGATGCTCCACGCCGACATAAATCGCTCCGTACAACAAAGCCAATGCCAGCAACGAAGGCCCCAGCAAACCGCCGCCCCTTCGGTAAGTCCAGAAGCCGATCGCAACCGCTAGCGGCATAGCGAGCCAAACACTGAGTACCGATTCGGGATAAAGTTTAAAAATCGACGCAATCACCAGCCCGAAGATGGCCAGCACCACGGTAAGAGCAAAAAACAGCACCAGCAAAAAAAGCACTTTTGCCCGCGGAGCAATCATCCGACCGGCAACCTCACCGACCGTCTGCCCGCGATTTCTCAAGCTCACCACCAGCGCCCCAAAGTCGTGTACCGCACCTATAAAGATCGAGCCAAACACTACCCACAACAGCGCCGGCAGCCAGCCCCAGAATACAGCAATCGCTGGCCCGACAATCGGTCCCGTGCCAGCGATGCTGGTAAAATGATGGCCAAAAATCACCTCTTTCCGCGTGGGAACGAAGTCGATGTCGTCCCGGAGCTCTACGCTGGGAACCTGGGCCTCGGGATCGAGCGAAAAGATCTTCTTCCCCAGCCACCGGCCATAAGTGTGGTAAGCAACGATAAATCCAAGAAACGAGCCGAGAGCAATCAACAGGGTAAGCATAGCAAGGAGCCGGGCAGTGAGGAGTGAGGGCGAAAGTTGGCAAGCAACGCCGATGTGGTAGTGTGCATCATATCAGAGCAGGCTCAGGGTGCCAAAGCCGAGTCTCAGTAGGTATTGGTTTACGTCGTTCGCCAGTCGCTCTATAATCTCCGCGTTGCGAATTCGTAATATTTCACCACATTGCCCGCCTCGAAAGGACTGTACCGGTGCCCGAAAAAGTCGTGATTGTAGGAAGTGGACCCGCCGGTTGGACCGCAGCCATCTATGCTGCCCGTGCGAGCCTGGAGCCCCTGGTGTTCGAGGGAGCAGTGACCGAGGACAACCGCCTCCAGGGCACCATGCCTCTGGGGCAGTTGGCCCTGACCACCGAAGTCGAAAATTATCCCGGCTTCCCCGCTGGCGACCTGAGCGAATTTTTGCGCAGCTCGTTGCCGAGCGAGCACCACTGGATGGTCGACATGCATCAGAAAGAAGGTTGCTCGGGCCCCGAACTGATGCACCTGATGCGTCAGCAGGCGACGAACTTTGGTACTCGCATCATCACCGACGACATCGTCGACATCGACTTCGAGAGCCACCCCTTTAAACTCCGCTCGTTAGGCGGCGAAGAAGTCGAAGCGTTGAGCGTCATCATCGCCACCGGCGCTCGGGCCAATTACCTGGGTTTAGAATCAGAAGAGAAATTCAAAAACGCCGGCGTCAGTGCCTGTGCTGTTTGCGACGGGGCACTACCTCGCTTCCGCGACAAACCGTTGATTGTTGTTGGCGGTGGCGACTCGGCGGTCGAAGAAGCCGACTACCTATCGAAATTCGCCAGCACGGCTTACTTGGTGCATCGACGCGACGAATTGCGTGCCTCGAAGATCATGGCGCAACGTGCCATCGATAACCCAAAAATTGAAGTCTTGTGGAACACCACCGTTGAAGAAGTACTGGGTAACGAAACCGACGGCGTCACCGGCGTACGGCTCAAATCGACTGTCGATGGCTCAGAGCGTGATCAAGAAGCTGCCGGCGCGTTCATGGCGATCGGCCACACCCCCAACACGGCTTTCTTAGAAGGCAAGTTGGAAATGACCGCGAAAAAGTATTTGCAGTGGACGGTACCTTTCCGCACGAACACGAGCGTCGACGGAGTGTTCGCCGCCGGTGACGTGGCCGACGATTATTATCGTCAAGCAGTTACCGCTGCCGGAACGGGTTGTATGGCTGCATTGGATGCCGAACGCTGGCTCGGCACGAAGGGCTTCTAGACATGCAATCCCGGACGATTGTTTTTAGTTATTAGCATCGACAGGCGGAGCCGGAGGCTCAACGGATGGAGAAGTTTTCGATAAAAGAGGCACGTAAGCCGGAGGCCGTTGGCCAGCAAGCGAAGCTCCAGGGATGGGTTCGCACGCGTCGCGATTCCAAGGGCGGGTTTAGTTTTATCGAACTGAACGATGGCACCTGCCTGGCAAATATCCAGGTGATCGCCGATGCCGACTTGCCTAATTACGAGTCCGAGATCAAACATCTTACCGCCGGCTGTAGCGTAACCGTCGAGGGTGAGATCAAAGAGTCGGGCGGCAAAGGCCAATCGACCGAGATGCAGGCGGCCAGTGTCACTGTTCATGGCTGGTCGGATCCCGAGAAGTATCCGCTGCAGAAAAAACGGCACTCGATGGAAAAACTCCGCGAGTGGGCCCATCTTCGTCCCCGCACCAACACCTTTGGTGCCGTGATGCGAGTGCGCAACCAAATCAGCCGATCGATTCACGACTTCTTCCAAGAAGACGGTTTTCTCTACCTGCATACGCCCATCATTACCGCCAGCGATTGCGAAGGTGCAGGCGAAATGTTTCGCGTCACCACCCTCGATCCCGCGCAAACTCCGCTGGACGACAAGGGCCAGGTCGACTTTACCCAAGACTTTTTCGATCGACCGTCGTACCTAACCGTCTCTGGCCAGCTCGAAGGCGAGATCTACGCCACCGCACTGGGCAAAGTTTATACCTTCGGCCCAACCTTTCGGGCAGAGAACTCCAACACCTCGCGACATCTGGCCGAGTTTTGGATGGTTGAACCCGAGGTGGCGTTCAACGAGTTGGACGACAACATGCAGTTGGCCGAAAACTTCCTCAAACGCATCGCTGCCGATGTGATGAATAATTGTGAAGAAGATATCGAGTTCTTCCAAAAACGCATCGACGATACTGTGGTCGAGACCTTGCAAACGATTGCCGACAAACCCTTCCATCGGGTCAGCTATACCGAGGCGATCGAATTGCTAGAAAAGTCTGGCGAGAAGTTTGAATATCCAATCTCCTGGGGTACAGACTTGCAGGCGGAGCACGAACGGTACTTAACCGAGAAACAGTTCGGAGCCCCGGTAATCCTGTACGACTACCCGGCTGCGATCAAACCGTTTTATATGAAGTGCAACGACGACGGCAAAACGGTCCGCGCGATGGACGTGTTGGTACCGCGAGTGGGCGAAATCATCGGCGGCAGCCAACGCGAAGATCAGCTCGACGTGCTTGAAGCCCGCATGCAGGAGCAAGGCCTCAACGCCGACGAGTATTGGTGGTATCTCGACCTCCGCCGCTTCGGCACCGTGCCGCACTCAGGTTTCGGCCTCGGTCTCGAACGCATGGTCCAAGCCGTAACCGGCATGGCCAACATCCGCGACGTCATCCCCTTCCCCCGCACACCGGGCAACGCTGAGTTCTAGCGAAGAAGACGCCTTCTACATAAAAGTCCGAGCAAGCACCGCCAAGATAGGTGCGATCGCTGCACAGATGCTGAACACCACAACCCCACGCGGTGGGGCAACACTTCGAATCCGGTAGAGTACCGGTAGAATCAACAACGACATCATTCCCACCAACGACCCTCCGAGCAACATCATGCCGCGCAACAGCTCCATCTTTTTGGCATCGGGGTTGTTCACAATATAAAAATGGCTGGCAATCACCGCCAGGTTGCAGAGCAACACGGTCGTTACCGTAACCGTCCAAGCCACGGTGATTGCTTCGCTCACCCGAGTTTCGGGTGTGATCGGGACATGCGTTGGCCTCGATTTCTTTTTCTTGTTCTTCTTCGCAGCCATAGCAACTGGTGAGCAAAATGGTCAGGTGTTGAGAAAATACCACGTCGGAGCAAGCAGTAAAGTAGACACGATAGAAAGCCTTGCTAACAGCCCTGTCGCAGGAATCTACAACTTTGTCACAGCCAAACTTTGCCTCTGCTATTTTTGTGAGCTAGGTTTGAGTGGCGAAGCAGTATGCGCTGTTTTGCTACCTACCTTTTCACTATGGCGACCTAACAGTCGTCCCCACCTCGGTGCCCTTTGGGCCCACACTCTTTTCTACAGTCGAGAATTACGCCCAACGTGATTCGGAGTTCCTGCTGCTTATGCCAAAACCTGAAACTATTGAGTCCATTCAAGCAACTTTGCAGCCATTAGAGGCTTTGCAAGGCGAACAGACCCAGCTCGAGACGTGGGTGCACGACTCGTTTGGTGCACTCGAAAAATTGCACGAAGAGCTTTCGGATTGGCAGACAGAATTAGCTCGCAAACAGACCGAGCTCGATTTGCGCGAGGATGCATTAGAAAAATGCAAAGTCGAGGGAAGCGACCTGGACGAACACGTCGTGCAGTGGAAACAAGAACTCGACGAAGCACGCGAAGAAATACATCAACTCGAAGAAGAGAATGCCGAGCAGATTCAGGAATTAGAAAACTTGGAACGCCGTCACCGACGCATGCAAACCGAGCTCGCTGCAGCCAAGCAACACTCCGAAGATTTGTCGACAGCATTGGAAGACGAACGCTCACTGTCAAGTGAATTTCAAGACATCCGCCAATTGGTCGAGAAACAGTGTCTGCTATTAGAAGATCATCTGGGAGAAGACCACCCAGACGTTATTGCTCAGAAAGACAAGTCTTCTGAAAACAAAGCGGAGGCGTCCTCGCGTAGCGTGAAGCTCAGACGACGGGCAGAGTCTCGTCAGGCTGCGAAACGTCGCAAGCGTCGCACGACAGAGGAGTCCGACGAATAATGAGTGATAGTCATCTTAGGCCTCATGCTGCCCATCCTGGGCGCAGTGTGAACAATAGCGTTCAAGATATTCCAGCTAGCGAGCGCCCGGCCAACTTGCTGCACGTCGATACCGAAGCCGTGCATGCTATGCTCGAGCAGTTGGACGATGTAATCTTTGCAGCGATCCAAGGTGACGAGCAGGCCTTGGTTCAGGCACAAGAATTATGGCCGCAGGTTGTAGTCGAGATTGGCTGGGAGATGGTTGAGGAATCGCGAGAGCAATATCTGCGCTACGCCATCGACATCACACGATCGACCGAAAGAAATGGCCAGCGATCCCCTGAATGCGCTATGGCAGCACTAGACGTAATTTCGCTACTCACAAAAAGCTAGCAATCTACTGCTGCATGAACTCGCCGCATTTCGGGCAACGGGCGAACCACATCGGCACCTTTTCTCCACATTTGCACTTGATGTTATGCCTGATGACCGAAGAACTCAGTAAGCTACCGCTAGTGCTTGAGTCTTGCGGCTCTGGATCGTCGAACACCGAGGAAGCCGCATTGGCGGCAGAGGTTCCTGCGCCATGCTCTTCTCTGGCGACACGCATGGCCGCGTTGCTTAGTTCGTTGGAAGAAACCGCGTCGGGCACGCGGACGGCAACTTGACCAGGGCAGTAAGGACAGAGTCCCTTTTTACCGGCATACTTATCTTTAACTTTAAACTCATGCCCGTTCGGACATTTGACAGAAATCCCCATGCTGTCTCTCCAGAAGTCTTGGCCTTGTTAATAAGACCCGATCCCTGACCAACTGGTGCGCCGTGCACCAACGTCTTCGCGCTCTCCCCCCAAACAATATTGTTGGCACCAAATTACCGGCCTTCGCAAAACTTGTATGGAAGGACGATGAAGAACAGCCCTCGTATGCCGTGCCCGGCTAACTACTGTTCACCAAGGTGTTGCCGTTGCGTCTTGTCTGTCACACGTAAGAAGTATTTAATTTATTGAATCGAACGATCCGGATATAAGCAAATGT
>Ga0315338_1002188_pt1 | contig 20366 bp, 17 predicted proteins | sample ASW8metaG_FD_204518 | JGI IMG/M metagenome (GOLD analysis project Ga0315338, IMG submission 204518) | Ammonia-oxidizing marine archaeal communities from Monterey Bay, California, United States - ASW #8 | ecosystem: Environmental > Aquatic > Marine > Coastal | place: USA: California | collected... | reverse complement strand
CGAGCAGGGCCTGCTATTCCTCAACCGGCGCGGCTACGCCCCGCTGACGCTATGCCGGGTGTGCGGACATCGGCTCCAATGTCCCAACTGCTCGACCTGGCTGGTCGAGCACCGGCTGACCGCGCGGCTGCAATGCCACCACTGCGGCTATGGAACAGCACCACCCAAACTCTGTCCCGAATGCGGCGCCGCCGACCGCCTCGCCGCGTGCGGACCAGGCGTCGAGCGCCTGGCCGAGGAGGCGGCCGAGAGATTCCCAAGCGCCCGCATCGCCATCATGGCGAGCGACACAGTGATGGGCCCAAACGCGGCCGAGGCGCTGATCGAGCGCATGACGGCACGCGACATCGACATCCTGATCGGCACCCAAATCGTCGCCAAGGGCCACCATTTCCCTTACCTGACCACGATTGGCGTGGTTGATGCCGACCTCGGCCTCGCCGGCGGTGATCTGCGCGCGGCGGAACGCACCTTTCAACTTCTGCATCAAGTCTCGGGCCGGGCCGGCCGGGCCGAGCGGCCCGGGCACGTGCTGCTACAAACCTACATGCCCGAGCATCCGGTGATGGAGGCGCTGGCATCCGGCGATCGGGACGAGTTCCTACGGCGCGAATCGGAATCGCGACGCGCCCAGGGCATGCCGCCGTTCGGGCGGCTGGCCGCACTCATCGTTTCGGGCCCGAACGAGGCGAAGGTGCGCGAGACCGCCCGCAGTCTCGGGGCCAGCGCGCCCCATAGCGCCGGAACGCGGGTGCTCGGACCGGCGCTGGCGCCACTCGCGATGCTACGCGGCCGCCATCGCCAGCGCCTGCTCCTGAAGACGACGCGGGCGATCAATATTCAGTTCGTGGTGCGGAAGTGGCTGGAGCGTATCGACGTGCCGAACGCGGTTCGCGTCCGGGTCGACATCGACCCCTACACCTTTCTGTGACGCTTGCCCCTCCGGCTTAAGCGCGCCAGCGGCGGCGGCACGCGGCGAACGCGAATCCCACAATCCTCGCGCGCCTACCAAGCAAACAGATGCTCTACGGCGTCATCAATCTTGGTACCCAGGAGGTCGAGATGCCGGCGGTGGTCACCGCGCGCTTGGCCACATTGCCCCCGATCGCCTATTGGTGGCGCCGGATTGCGGCATGAAATATCTGCCGCAGGAGATCGCGTGCGCTAAGCTCAAGGCGATGGTGCGGGTGCGGGTGCGGGTGCGGGTGCCGACATCGTCCGCGCCGAGATTCCCGGGCAAGTGGTCCCAGCCGGCTAGAGAACCTCCCGCAGCTTCATAGCGACACCCATGTCGCCGTCGACCCTGAGCTTGCCCATCATGAAAGCGGTCATCGCATCGAGATCGCCGCGCGCAATGCTCTCTAAATCGGCCATCGTCATGCGCACGGTACAATCCGCCTCTTTGTCCTCGTTGGTGACCAAACTGGGCATCGTCGCCGCGTCAACAAAGATGACGCCGTCATCGCCGAGGTCGAACTTGACGGTAGCATTGAGGTCGGAGTCCGTGCCGACCCGGTCACGCAGTCCTTCCGTCAGCGTCTCGAGGCTCATTGCGGCCATCTCCCCTGTAGGTGCAAATGCCAGTCTGAATGCGATTCATGTCTCGCACGTTGGCGCCCGGATCGACCACCACCATCTAGAACGCCGCCGCCGGCAGGCCCATCACGGGCGCAGCGCCGGAGGTGATTTTGGATAGGAGCGACGAGGTGTCGGGCAACATGCGAGCCATGAAGAAACGCCCGGTCTCGATCTTGTTCTCATAGAAGCTGCTATCCTCCGCCCCGGCCTTGATCTGGGCATCCGATATCTCGGCCATGCGCGCCCACATGTAACCGAGCGCGACCAGGCCGAACATGCGCAGATACTCGGACGCGCCGGCACCGGCTTGTTCGGGGTCGCGCAGGCCCTGCTCGCCGATCCACGCGGTGGCCTGCTGCAACCGCGCGAAGCCCTTGGCAAGCGGCATGACGAAGTCCTTGAGGTCAGGGTCGGCGCCCTTCTCCTGTATGAAACGGTCAATCGGGTGGAAGAATTGGCGCAGATAGCGGCCAGTGTGGGCCGGCAGCTTGCGGCCGATCAGGTCGAGCGCCTGGATGCCGCTGGTGCCCTCGTAGATCTGGGTGATGCGGGCATCGCGCACCAATTGCTCGATGCCCGTCTCCGCTATATAGCCGCTGCCACCGAAGCACTGGAGGCCTAGGTTGGCCGATTCGAAGCCCATGTCGGTGAAGCACGCCTTGATGACTGGCGTGATCAACGCAACGAAGTCCTCGGCGTCGCGGCGCGTCGCCTCGTCGGGATGTCGACGCGCGAGATCGATCTGCAACGCCGTCCACAGCCCCAGCGCCCGGGCGCCTTCGTTGAATGCCCGCATGGCCAAGAGCATGCGGCGCACATCGGGATGGACGATGATCGGATCGGCCGGCTGATCAGGCTCGGCCGCGCCGCTCAGCGCTCGCCCTTGGCGCCGTTCCCGGGCGTAGGCCACCGCCATCTGATAGGCGGCCTCGGAAACTCCGAGACCCTGGAGAGCGACACCCAGCCGAGCTGCGTTCATCATCGTGAACATCGCCCGCAAGCCCTTGTGCGCCTCGCCGAGGAGAAAGCCGGTCGCTCCCTCGTAGTTCATCACGCAGGTCGCCGAGGCCTTCAGACCCATCTTGTGCTCGATCGAGCCGCACGCGAGCCCGTTGCGCGGGCCCAGCCCGCCGACCGAGTCGCTAGCGTCACCGTTGACGAGGAACTTGGGCACGATGAAAAGGCTGATGCCCCTCACGCCTTCAGAGCCGCCAGGAATCCTGGCGAGTACCAGGTGGACTATGTTCTCGGTCAGATCGTGCTCGCCTGCAGTGATAAATATCTTGGTGCCGGTAATGGAATAGGCGCCGTCCTCGAGCGGCTCGGCACGGGTGCGCATCAGCCCCAGATCAGTGCCGCAGTGCGGTTCGGTAAGGTTCATGGTGCCGCCCCACTCGCCGCTGACCAACTTCGGCAAGTAGGTCGCCTTCTGATCCACCGTGCCGTGGCGCTCGATCGCCTCGATGGCGCCGGTGATCAGCCCCGGATAGGTCACGAAGGCGAGGTTGGCGCTCGACATCATCTCACTCAGCGCCGAGCTGTAGACGTGCGGCAACCCCTGGCCGCCGTGGTCAGGATCGGCGCCGAGACCAATCCAGCCGCCCTCGGCATAGGCGCGGAACGCTGCCTTAAAGCCGGCGGGCGTTGTGACGGCGCCGTCCTCGAAGCGGCAGCCCGCCTCGTCCCCCGCGCGGTTGAGTGGCGCTATCACCTCTTCGGCGAGCTTCGCGCCCTCCCCGAGGATGGCGCTGGCGATATCGGGGCCAACTTCGGCAAAACCGGGCAAGTTGTTGTAGGCCTCGAGGTTGAGAACCTCGTCGAGGACAAAGCACAAATCGCGTAAGGGGGCGCGGTAGCTGGACATGATGGGTATCTCGGATGTGGGCGCTAGTTGCGCAACGGTTTGCCGGTCGCGAGCATGTGCTCCATGCGGTCGAGCGTGGCCGGGGTGCGGATCAGGTAGAGGAAGGCCTCGCGCTCGAGCGCCATCAGGTCCTTCTCGCTCACCGTCTCGGTGACGTCGGTCTCTCCGCCGGAGACGACCCGGGCGAGCGCGCGCGCGACCACGCCGTCGTGGGCGGTGGCCATGCCCGGCTTGACGACGCCGTCCACCGCCATATCGAGCGCGACCCGCCCGGTCGGTCCCGGCAGGACGATCTCCACCGGCTCGGGCGGCTGGTAGTCGACCGCGAGCTCGAGCGCGCGGGCCTTGGCGTCGGCGAGCACTCGGTCGCGGTTCATGGTGATGGCGTCGGTCGGCCGCAGGAACATCAACCGCCTCGCCTCGGCCGCCGAGGTCGCGACCCTGGCCAGGCTGATGGTCTCGAACGCGGCTACAATCGGCGGCATTGGCCCGCCCGGTCGGCCGGCCGCCAAGTAATTGCGTATCACTAGTTCCTTAGTGCCGCCCCAACCGGGGATCAGACCGACCCCGAATTCGACCTGGCCGACGTAGCTCTCGGCATGGGCTTGAACGGCGTCGCAATGAAGGAGCACCTCGCAGCCTCCGCCTAGCGCCATACCGGCGGGCGCCCCGACCACCGGAAAGGGCGCGTATTTGAGGCCGAGAAAGGCCTCTTGGCCTCCCCGCACCGTTTGCTCGATGAGTGGCCACATAGCGGTATTGGCAGCAAACAGGGCGAGCCCGATGTTGGCGCCGACCGAGAAGTTCTGGGCATCATTGCCGATTACCAGCGCCTTGTAGCCGCGCTTGTCGATTTTAGCCGCCTCACGGATCATGGCGATGATGTCGGCATCGATCGAGTTCATCTTGCTGTGGAATTCGAGGCAGGCGACGCTGTCGCCCAAATCCCAAATACTCGCCGAGCTATTCCCGGCGATACGCTGGGCGCCGCGCTTGATGTCGGCAAGCCGCCAGGCACCCTCCCGCACCACGATGTCGTGATAGGCCCCGTCGACGCCAAGATGGAGGACGGAGGCGCCATCCACGCGGTAGAGCGGCCGGTCGCCAGCCATCTCCAGGAACTTCGGCACCGGTAGGCCGTCGGCGCGCAGGCGCCCGGCGAGCCAGGCCGGACCGAGCGCATCGATTTGCTCGAACGGTCCCTGCTTCCAGGCATAGCCGGTCCGCATCGCCCGATCGACCGCAACGATGTCGTCCGACATTTCAGGCACGAGCGCGGCCGTGTAGCGCAAAACCTGACGCGACACGCGCCACGCATATTGTCCGCCCTTGTCGGGGTGCTCGACGAGCGCCCGTAGCCCGCCCCGCCGTGCCGCGTCGATGCTCTCGAAGCGCGGCTTGTCGGCGATCCGATACTCACCAGTCTCCAGATCACGCGCTTCTTTGACACGCGCGCCGTTGTGTTGGGCAAGGCGGTAGAATCCGCCCTTGCCCTTGCGCCCCGTGTTGCCCTCCTCGATCATCTGGGCGATCAGCTTGGCGAGCGCACCGTCGGGGTCGAAGACCTCACGGAACGGGTCGTCAGCCGGCAGCAGCTCCAGCATGCTCTCGTTGATGTGCGGGGCGAGGTCGATACCGGTCAGGTCCATCAACCCGAAAATCCCGGTCTTGGGTATGCCCATGGGCCGTCCGACGATGGCGTCGGCTTCCTCGACGCTGAGCCCCATGTCAAGCGCCTCCGCCATCGCCACGGTGCTCCAGAAGATGCCGATGCGATTGGCGATAAAGGCGGGGGTATCCTTGCAGAACACGACCTCCTTGCCGAGGCGATGGTCGGCGAACATGTGCAGTGTCTCGATCGCGTCGGCGCGGGTCTCGGGCCCGGCGACGATCTCCAACAGTCGCATGTAACGCGCTGGATTGAAGAAATGGGTGACGGCGAAGTCGACCGCGAGCCCTGCCGGCATCCCCTCCAACAACGTGCCGAGCGGGATCGTCGAGGTGTTCGAGGACAGGATCGACCCCGCGCGGCGCACGCCGTCGACCTTGGCGTAGATGGCGTGTTTGGCCGCGACATTCTCAATAACGGCTTCGCAAATCCAGTCGCAATCGGCGAGCAGACCCAGATCGTCCTCAAGGTTACCCGGCGTGATCAGCTTGGCATGGGCCGGATCCATCAGGGGCGCTGGCTTGGTCTGCACCATCCGCGTAATCGCGCCCGCAGCCAGCGTGCTGCGGTCGTTGGTGCCCTCAGGGACGATGTCCAGCAGCACGACCGGCACCCCGGCGTTGGCGACGTGAGCGGCGATGCCGCTGCCCATGACGCCGGAGCCGAGAACCCCGACTTTTCGAATACCGGCCATCTACACCGCCTCGAGAATCGTCGCGATGCCTTGTCCGCCGCCGATGCACTGGGTGGCTAGCGCGTACTGCTTGCCTTCCCGTCGCAGCAGCGCCGCCGCCTTCCCCGTGATGCGGGCGCCGGTGGCGCCGAGAGGATGGCCGAGGGCAATCGCGCCGCCGTCGAGGTTCATCTTGTCGAGGTTCATCTTAGACTTCTTGACCACCGCCAGGGCCTGGGCGGCAAAGGCCTCGTTGAGCTCGATGATGTCGATGTCGTCTATCGTCAGCCCGGCGCGATCGAGCGCCTTGGCGGTCGCGCCAACTGGCCCGATGCCCATGATCTCGGGCCGGCAGCCAGCAACACCAATGCTCTTCAGGCGCGCGAGCTTGTCGAGTCCGTGGGCATCAGCATAGGCCTCGCTGCACACCAGCACCGCAGCCGCGCCATCCGTAAGCGGTGACGACGTGCCGGCGGTCACCGTGCCATTGGCCTCGAAGGCGGGAACGAGGCCGTCGAGCACGTCCTGGCTGGTATCGGGGCGGACGCAACCGTCCTCGTCGACCCGCAGGTTGGCCTCGACGATTGGCACAAGCTCGTCTTCGAACTTGCCGGCGCCACGAGCCGCAGTCGCCTTGGCATGGCTCTTGACCGCCATGTCCTGCTGTTCGCTGCGCGAGATGTCGTACGCACTGGCTAGGTTCTCGGCGGTCGTCCCCATGTCGATATAGACCTCGGGGTAGCGCTCGTTGAGGGCTGGATTTGGGGCCGGGTTGTAGCCGCCCATCGGCACCCGGGTCATCGACTCAACACCAGCACACACGAACAGATCGCCCGCGTCGAGCTGAATGGCGCCGGCAGCCATGTGGATCGCCTGCATCGACGAACCACAGAAGCGATTCACCGTGGTGGCGCCCGCGGTGATCGGAACATCGGCGATAAATTCGATGATGCGGGCGACGTTAAAGCCCTGCTCGCCCTCGGGGAATGCGCAGCCGACAATCACATCCTCGATATCGGCGGGATCGATGCCGCTCCGCTCGATCAACGCCCGCACAACCTGGGCAGCGATATCGTCGGGGCGGACCTTGGCCAGCGCGCCCTTGCGCGCGAAATGAAAGGGTGAGCGAGCATAACCAGCGATCACAATATTTTTCATCACCCAATCTCCCTCAAAACCCAGGCCGGACAGTGCTGGTCCGGGTCAGTTCACGCGGTTGCGGCACGCAGCGGGCGGGCGCGATCCTCGGCGGCCGAGATCGGCTCATAGCCGATCAACGGGTCGAAGTAACGACAACCCCAATGACCGCCCTCAACGATGCCGCGCCGTGCCGGCGGCGCCAGCCGCTGTTCAATATATAGGCGCGCGACGATCGCCTTGCGCGCATCATCCTCGGCGAGGCGCGTAGTGGCGTTGTCGAGCAGCAGCGCGGCGGCAAGCGTCTCTGCCATCAGGGCCATCAGCCGCCGCGCATGGTGGCGTGCGGCGTCGCCGTCCCGCGTCATCAGCGCGACCGCCGCCCGGCACTCGGCTACTGCGGCACCGACGGCGTCGGCGATGTCGCCGAGCGCCACCGGGGCCGAGGCGCGGATTGCCTCGATCTGTTGTTCGAACAACCTAAAGCCGTCGTAGGGCGCGCCCAACACGCGCAGCAGTTCGAGAGCCTGGATGTTGGCCGGGCCTTCCCAAACCGTGGTCACCTGTGCGTCGCGCAGCAGGCGTGGAGTGATGAGATCGTAGGTGTAGGCGTTACCGCCGATCAGCTCGATGGCGGCTCGGCACGCGACGTTCGCGTTCTCGGCGGTCTGATACTTGGCCAAGGCCGTCACCATCCGCGACCATGTCTGTGTACTGTTGTCGGACGGTGTCCCTTTGTCGAAGGCCATGGCCGCGACGAGCGCGAGTTCAAAGTCCGCCTCGAGCCGGACCACAAGCTCGATTAACTCCTGCTGCACCATCGGAAAGCCGGTGACATAGGCGCCGAACGCCTTGCGGTGGGAGAGATAACTCGCAGCCTCGAGAAACGCGCGGCGGCTCAGCCCGACCGACGCCATCGCGTTGTGAATGCGACTGAAGCCGAGGCCTTCCATCATCACCCGCAGTCCGAGCGGTGGTGGCGCCACCTCGACGGCCCATGTGCCGGTCAGCTCGATTTCCGCCGTTGGTACACCACACGTGCCGAGTTTGTCCTTGAGGCGGCGCAGCCGCATTGGGTTGAGCGTGCCATCAGGCAACGTCAGCGGCACCAGATAGAGCCCGAGCCCACGCGCGCCCAGTACGCCCGGATCGGGGCGAGCCGTCGCCACCGCCAGGCCACCCAACGGATTGCTTGCGAACCACTTCAGTCCGTCGAGGCGAAAGCCATCGCCCTCGGCGCGCGCCGTCGTTGTCGTCGCGCCGACATCGCTACCACCATGAAGCTCGGTCGCCCACGTGCCGCCGGTCAGCGCCGCACCATCAGTCCGGATCAGTTCGGGCAGGTAGCGTTCGCGCACCGGCTCGGGTGCAAACCGGTCTAGCACGTAGGCCACCGCGCCCGTCATGGTTACCGGACAATGCAGCGACACATCGGCCTGGGAGAGGAGATAGCCCATGGCGAAGGTGGTCGTGAACGGGACGGGCGCGGCGCCGTAATTGAGACCGACGACGCCGCGCTGATAGACTTCGCGCGAGACGGCGTCCCAGCCGGGATTACCGCTGATCGTGTTGACCGCTCCGCTGTCGCGATCATAGGACCCCAGTGCAGGCCGGCCGTGGCGATCGGTATACGCAGCCTCCGCCTCAACCGTTTCGCCAACCCAGCCGCCGAAGTCGTGGAGCAGCGGGTCGCGGATCGTGAATTCCTCGGCGTCGATCTCGCGCAAGCGCGAGCGGGCGTTAGTGTCGATCGCGTAAAGGTTTTGGCCGCCGGTCTCGCGCTGGTACCTCATGACGATTCCTCGATCGCGTATACCCCCTTCTCGCGTAGGGTCGCCTCGATGACCAAGCTACCCTCGCGCAGCTCATCGAGCGCCTGATCGACATCGTCACGCTGGCTCTCGAGGGCCGCAATGCGCTCGCGGCATTTGCATAGGGTTACGCGCAACTGTTCAACCTGACTGTCGCCGAGGTCGTACAGATCGATCATCTCCTTAATGTCGGCCAGCGCGAATCCGAGCCGTTTGCCGCGCAGAATAAGCTTGAGACGGGTGCGGTCGCGCCGACTGTAAATGCGCGTTTGGCCGTTGCGCTGCGGCCGCAACAGCGCGCGGTCCTCGTAAAAGCGGAGCGTTCGCGGCGTCACGTCGAACTCATGGGCAAGGTCGCCGATCGAGAAGAAGTCATCGCTGCTCGTCCCCTCTGTCCGCGCCGCCCCCGCTGGTCGCGCCAATGTCATGCTTCGTACGCCCCAATGTTCGTCTCGGCCGATTGCCTCCCTACCAATTTACGTTTACGTTTACGTTAACGTCAACATACCCTGGCGAGGTGCTGGATGGCTTCGCAGAATGCGGACACTCCTCGCCGCTACGGCGAGTTCTGGCCATTCTATCTGTGCGAGCATAGCAGCGTAGCTACCCGTACCTTCCGCTGTGTGGGGACAAGCCTCGCGATTTTGTGCCTTATCTTGACTGCGCGTAATGGCGTCATAGCGATTGATCGTATTGGCCGTTATATGTGGATATTTATTCTCGTGGATCGGGCATATGGCATCCGAGCACGGCCCGGCCGGCCGGGCCGTGCACCAGGGCGCACTCCAGACCACTTGAGCGGCCTCATGGCCGCGCGGTGGCCCGCCCATGTTGACGTAGGTTGGTGATTTACCGAAACTTGGCGCTATGGGCCCCGACGAAATGCGCACCAACTCGCGCCGCGCTAGTCGCCTGTTAAAGGCGCTCAGCAACGAGCATCGCTTACTCATCATGTGCCAGCTGGCGAGCGGCGAACAATCCGTGGGCGAACTCGAACGCTTGGTTGGCCTCAGCCAATCGGCGCTTTCCCAGCATCTCGCCCGACTGCGCCAGGATGGCCTTGTGCGGACCCGGCGCGAAGCCCAAACCATCCACTACTCGCTGGCCGGCGACCACGCCTCGCGCATCATTAAGGTGCTCTACGACATCTATTGCGGAGGCGCGCCAATCGAGACTAGATCGGCAAATCTAATCGACGCGTGAGACGGTGACCTTAACTGCGATCGGCGCCGTAGTAGAGCATTACTGTGTGCTTGGCCTCAGCGAAGAACAACCATCGCTCCACTACCAACCCGCCCATCATCGAAAGCACAGCGATGAGTGGCAAGATGGCGCCAATCCAACCGGTCACCGCGCTGGCCACGGCGATTAGCGCGAGCGGCGCGACGAAACCGCCGGCAACCGCGAGCCGCCGCAGCTTGCCGACATGCTTGCGCGCGACGCGGTAGCCCATCTCCTTTTGAAGATAGTTTTCCTCGGTATGCGGCGGGTCCAGAAGTCGCACGGCTCCGATCGCGCCGAGACCTGTCGCCGTCTCGGGCGTCGCCGCGCCGCGGGTCGAAGTAATGTAGCGCCAGTAGCCGACCTTAAGACTCAACCCAAGGGCGATGAGCGCGGCGACGGTCCCGCCCAGCCAGGGCGGGCCGACGCCGAACAGCTGCCCGAGCGCGAAAAGCCACGCACCGCCCGACATCGCGCCCAAACCCAGATAGCCCGCCGGCACCCAATCGTTGTGCCATTGATGGATGGGCACGAGGCTGCGGTAAATCATGGCCGTGGCCAGCACCGTCGCTAGGGCAAGCACCGCCGTCGCCAGTGCGGCGATTCGGACCCATTCGTCGAGCAGCGCCAGCTCGCCGTCGGCGTCGGCTAAAAACAGCCACCCGACGGCGAAGATAGCCGCTACCGGATAGGTCACGATGGCCAACAGACCCTCGCGCGATAGCCACGAAGAGCGCCACTGGCTGAGCGCGCGCCAGGCCCGTTCCGGGTGGCCGAGGTGAACGGTCGAGGCAAGGAGCCCTACTGTGATCAGGGCGAACGCTGCTATCAGACTTGTCCACGCAAAACCGGCCGACGCCGGCAGAGCATTTGCGACGCCGAGCACCGCGAGCGTGGTGAGAAGCCCATAACCCGCACCCGATGCAACCGTAAAGAAGATGACGGAGTAGGCTGGATTCACGTCGGCCCCTTAGCGCGAGAACAGGCGGTCAACCCAGCCGAGGAAGGGACCGTCGGGCTCTAGGTTCGGGTCCGGCGTTGGCGCCAGCGCGGGTGCCACCTCGGTGAACTGCGGCCGCGGCGGCAAGTACTTGTTGGTTGGCCGATAGCCCATCTCGGGCATCAGGTCGTGGCCACCGCGTTCAGCTACCAGTTTTGATACCGCCGCGTCGGGATCGCCGAGATCGCCGAAGTGGCGCGCCGAGGTTGGACAGGCGGCGACGCAGGCGGGAACCCGGTCCACCTCCTCGAGGTTCTCGTTGTAGATGCGATCGATGCAGAGCGTGCATTTCTTCATCACCCCAGCATCGGTGTCGAACTCGCGAGCCCCATAGGGACAGGCCCACGAGCAGAGCTTACAGCCGATACACTTGTCTTCATCAACCAGAACGATTCCGTCCTCGGCGCGCTTGAACGAGGCGCCGGTGGGACACACAGTGACGCAGGCAGCATCCTCGCAATGCAGACATGATCGGGGGAAGTGAACCGTGCGCCCATTGGCGCCCTCTCCTGCTTCGAAGCTGTGCACCCGATTGAACCAGACCCCATCGGGATGGACCCCATAAGGATCGAGATCGGTGAGCGGCGCCGCGTGGCCGCCCGAGTTCCACTCCTTACAGCTGACCGCACAGGCATGGCACCCGACGCAGGTGTCGAGGTCAATGACAAGCCCCAGAGCTTTCGGGCGCCGATCCGGCGGCAAGGCGGTCATGGCGACTTTGGGGCACTGCGAAAATCGGCGCCGTAGCGCAACACGGCCGGCCGCGCGCGCGCGCCGGGGAGCGGTGGTAACGGGGCTAGCCGCGGCGCCGTCTCGGCGATCTCGTCGGCGGTGCATTTCTCGATCCGCACACGAAGATCGTACCAAGCCGCCTGCCCGGTCAGTGGGTCGCTGTTGGACAGCCGTCGCGTGTCGTCACCGGGGAGCAAATCGGAGATCAGGTGGTTGAGAAGAAAGCCTTTTCGGGCTTCCGGGGCGTCCTCCGCCAGCCCCCAAGCGCCGGCGCGCTTGCCAACAGCGTTCCAGGTCCACACGGTGTCAGGATTGACGCCATCCATCAGCCGCGCGCTTGCCCGTACCCGCCCGTGGTGACTGATAACCCAGATCCAATCGCCGTCCCCCACACCCAACCGGGCGGCGGTCTGGTGATGAATGTAGAGGGCATTGCGGGCGTGAATCTGGCGCTGCCAGGCATTCTGCGAGTCCCACGAGTGATACATCGCCATCGGTCGCTGGGTTACCGCGTGCAGGGGGAACGCTTCTTGATCGATCGCCTGCTCCTCGAGCGGCGGATACCACAGCGGCAGAGGATCGAAGCACGTCACAATGCGTTCGCGCAGCTCGTCAGGCGGCTGTACGAGGCCATGGCCCTCGGCCGCGAGGCGGAATTTCTGGAACATCTCGCTGTAGATCTCGAGCACGATCTGCTGGTTGTCGGCGATAAATCCCATTCGCTTAGCGTAGTCAAGGTAGCCACGGTTGGCGTACCGGAAGAACTGAATATCGGCAGGCAGCTCCTCCTGAAAAAAACATTGGTGCTCAACATAGCGGGCAAGTTGGTCGGGGTTGGGTTCGCCGCAGCCGCTGACCGTGCCATCCGCGCCGCGCCAGCCGGCCAGCATGCCAATGCCAGGCGCTCGCTCGTGGCGCACCATGTAATCGGGAAACCCGCCGGGGTATTGCGGCGCGCCCTCCTCGTCGACCATGCCGGGGAGGCCGAGTCGCGCACCGAGGTCGAGGAGCACGTCCTGGAACGGCCGCACGTCGCGATCGGGCTCGATAACCGGCTGGCGGATAGAATCGCCGACTGCATCAGCTCTCGAAATCGGCCGATCCAGAAGCGAAATGCAGTCGTAGCGCTCGAGGTAGGTTGTGTCAGGCAGAATCAGGTCGGCATAGGCCACCATCTCCGAGTGGAACGCATCGGAATAGATGATGTGAGGGATGCGATACTCGCCGCTGGCCGCGTCCTTGTCGGTCAGCATGTCGATCGTGCCCTGGACGTTCATGGCCGAGTTCCAGCTCATGTTCGACATGAACAAGAGCAAGGTGTCGATCGGATACGGATCGCCCTGCCAGGCGTTGCGAATGACCGTGTGCATGAGGCCATGGGCGGCGAGCGGCGCCGCCCATGAATAGGCCTTGTCGATGCGAAGGGCCAGGCCGTCGGCGTCCACCAACAGGTCTTCGGGGCCGCGAGGAAAGCCGAGCGGCGACCCCGGCAGCGGCTGGCCGGGCACCACCTCGTCGGACTTGCCGGCCGGGGGCCGGACCGGCGGCACGGGTCGCGGAAACGGTGGTTTGTAACGGAAGCCGCCAGGACAATCGATGCTGCCGAGCAGCATCTGCAGCACATGGATGGCGCGGCAGGTATGAAGGCCGTTCGAGTGCGCCGCGATTCCGCGCATGGCGTGAAAGCTGACCGGCCGCCCGATCATCTGAGTCTGTTCGCGCCCAGCCCAATCGGTCCATCGTTGTTCGATCACGATTTCCTGATCGAACGCCACGGCCGCGAGCTCAGCGGCGATGCGGCGGATGGTGGCGGCGGCGATTCCCGTCCGCGGCGCCACCGCCTCTGGCGCGTAGGCGGGATCAAGGAAACGGTGCGCCATCAGTTCGAAGGCCGGAATCGCCGCCCGCCCGTCCGCCAATCGATAGGCGCCGACGAGCGCTGGCGTGATGTCGGCATCGAGCGCGCCGCCGAGCACCTTGCGCGTCGCGTCCCAGGCCAGCGGCCGACCGGACTCGTCGCGTGCGAACAGCCCGTGATCAGGTGCACCGGGGCTATCAATGACCAGCCAGTGAGCATTGGTGTAGCGAACCAGATAAGCGAAATCGATTCGATCGGCGAGCAGGAGTTCACGAATCAAGGAAAAGACAAAGAGCCCGTCGGTTCCGGGCCGAATGCCGATCCATTCGTCGGCGATCGCCGAGTACCCGGTCCGGACGGGGTTGACGGAAATGAAGCGCGCGCCGCGCGATTTAAGCTTTCCCAGGCCGATCTTGATCGGGTTGCTGTCATGATCCTCGGCCACGCCGAACATCACGAAACAACGGGTGCGCTCCCAATCGGCCTCACCGAACTCCCAGAAAGAGCCACCAATGGAGTACAGTCCGCCCACCGCCATGTTGACCGAGCAAAAACCACCGTGGGTGGCATAGTTGGGGGTCCCGAACTGACCCGCCCACCAGCTTGTCAGAGCCTGAGCCTGGTCGCGGCCGGTAAAGAAGGCGAGCTTGCGCGGGTCACTGTCGCGGATCGGCCGCAGCCACGCGGTGGCCATATCCAGCGCCTCGTCCCAGCCGATCTCGCGAAATTCGCCGGCGCCCCGTGCGCCCACCCGGACCAGCGGTGCGCGCAGTTTGGCTGGTGAGAGCTGCTTCATGATGCCGGCCGAGCCCTTAGCGCACAGAACTCCCCGGTTCACCGGATGATCGCGGTTGCCCTCGATGTAACGAATCGCTCCGTCGCGCATATGGACTTTGATTCCGCACCGGCACGCGCACATGTAGCAGGTGGTGAACTTCACCTTATCGGCGACCTTAGGCGAGGTCTCAATGATCGGCTCGCTCGTCACGCTGTCCCCTTTCGCGCTGCGGTCGACGATATTATATTAGGTGATACTAATGGACTAGAATCCATGGTTCTAGTCCACGCCTCTGGCCGCCGCTCGCGACGACCGCGCTGCGTACGGTGAAGGAGGGCACCGTCTAGCTCCTATGCAGATCTATCTGCCCATCGCCGAGATGTCCGTCAGCGTCTTCCTGCTGCTCGGCATGGGCGCCGGGGTCGGCTTTCTCTCCGGCATGTTCGGGGTCGGTGGCGGCTTTCTGATGACACCGCTACTGATCTTTATTGGCGTGCCACCAGCGGTCGCGGTCGCGTCCGAGGCCAACCAGATCGTCGCGGCGTCGGTCTCGGGGGTGATCGCTCACTGGCGACGGGGCAACGTCGATTTTAAGATGGGCGGCGTCATGCTGGTCGGCGGCATGGCCGGGTCCGCGGTTGGGACTTGGTTGTTCCGGGCGCTCCGCGAGCTCGGCCAGATTGACCTCGTGATCGCCGTTTCGTTTGTCGTATTTCTTGGCGTCATCGGCGCGCTGATGGCAGCCGAGAGTTGGCGCACAATCTTGAAATCGATGAGAGGGCTGCAGCCGCGACGCAAGGCCCATCAGCACTACTGGCTGCACGGCCTGCCGCTGAAGATGCGCTTTCACCGCTCGAAACTCTACATCAGCGCCATCGGCCCCCTGGTGCTTGGCTTCATGGCGGGTGTGCTGGCGGCGATCATGGGAGTAGGCGGCGGCTTCATGATGATCCCGGCCATGATTTATCTGCTCGGGATGCCGACCTCGGTGGTAGTCGGCACGTCGCTGTTTCAGATTATTTTCGTGACCGCGACTGTCACAGTCTTACACGCGGCGACCAATCAGACGGTCGACGTGGTGCTGGCGCTGCTGCTGTTGGCGGGAGCCGTGGTCGGGGCCCAGTTCGGCACGCGGGCGGGGGCAAGGCTGCGGAGCGAGCAGCTTCGTGGCCTGCTCGCTCTGCTCGTCCTGGCCGTATGCGCGAGGCTCGCCTACGGGCTTTTCGCGACGCCCGAGGACCTATTCTCGATTGGTATTCCCCTGGGGCAAGAGTGAGAGGCGGCGCGAGGTGATGCGAGCCGCCACCGCCACCGCTTGCGCCGCTGTCGCCGTCGGTCTCGCCGCGACCTCGCCGAGTTTCGCCACTGAGCGTCTGGTCGCGGACATCTCCTCGAGGGTCATCGCCATTACCTCGAGCTTCGCTGGCGCCGAGCTCTTGTTGTTCGGTACGAGCCAGGGCCCGGGCGACGTCGTCGTCAGGGTGCGCGGCCCCGCCCAGACCATGGTGGTGCGGCGCAAATCTCGCGTCGCGGCCGTCTGGATCAACCGCGATTCGGTGCTGCTCAAGAATGTGCCGAGCTATTACGCGATTGCCTCGAGCGCGCCGCTGGCCGACATCCTGCCCGAAGAAGAGCGTCGGCGGCTCGGGTTGGAGAGCAAATTCCTAGAGTTCGCGGCCGCGACGCCGATCGCCGTAGGCGAGCTCACTACCTACCGCGACGCGTTGGTGCGCAACAAGAAGCGCGTTGGGCTGTATCGCGAGGCCGAGGGTGGCGTTCGTTTTCTCGAATCCGTCCTGTTCCGTACCATGGTGATTTTCCCGGCGAACGCACCAATCGGCGCCTACCAGGTCGATGTCTACCTCGTACGAGATGGGCGCATCGTCAGCAGCGAGTCGACCCCGCTCTACATCAGCAAATCGGGCATAGAGCGCGCAGTCTTCGACTTCGCCAACGACACACCAATCCGCTACGGCATTGTCGCCGTGCTAATGGCCCTGGTCGCCGGGTGGCTAGCATCGCTCGTGGCGCGCCGCCCGTAGCTTACTTGCGCAGACTAAACTTGTAGACGCCGGCCTCTTCGTTCCAGTCGACAAGGGTGTGGCCGCTGCTCTCGCAGTAGGCCGCGAAGTCGTCGACGGCGCTTGGGTCGGTCGCGAGCACCTCGAGTATCGATCCGACCTCCAACGCCCTCAACGCCTTTCGCGCCTTGAGCACCGGGAGCGGGCACTGCAGGCCGGTGGCGTCCAATACGGTCGTCGACGTGGGCGATATAATGGTCAAGGGGGGACCTCGCGTTGTCGAGAGGAGCATTCGAGTGTAGGACAGGATGGGCCTTCGGGCACGTCGTCCTCCACGCGGGCACAACAAAGTGATTCGCAAAACCCGAAAGGTATGGCAATCCTAGCCCGCACATGAACCTTGCCGACATTAGTTTCCCCGCCGCCGCCGGCGCTGGCGCGCTTAGCTTTCTCTCGCCGTGCGTATTGCCACTGGTGCCGGCCTTCCTGTGTTTTGTCGCGGGCGCCAGTCTCGACGAGCTGACGCGTGACGACGAGGCGCGGGTCTCGGCCGCGCGCGTCGTGCTGCCCACCGTCGCCTTCGTTGTCGGCTTCTCATCGGTGTTCGTCGCCCTCGGGGCAACCGCGTCCGCTATCAATGCGCTTTTGCTCGAGAACCTAGCCGTGATTAGTCAGGTCGCGGGTGCCGCCATCGTGATTTTTGGACTGCATTACATCGGCCTTTTCCGCATCGCGTTGCTTAATCGCGAGGCCCGCTTCCATGTTCAGCGGGTGCCGGGCGGTCTGGTCGGCGCGTACATGGTAGGCGTTGCCTTCGCCTTCGGCTGGACCCCCTGCATCGGACCGATTCTCGCTGCCATCCTCGCGGTCGCGGCGAGCGAGGGCGCAACCACTTTTGGCGTTTCGCTCTTGGCGACCTATGCGCTCGGGCTCGGAGTTCCGTTCATCGCGGCGGCCATGGCGGTCGGTCCCTTCATGAATTTCCTCAAGCGTTTTCGCCGTCACCTACACAAGGTGGAGCTGGGGGCCGGTGCCCTGCTGGTCGCCACCGGTGTGCTCATGTTCACCAATCGCTTGGCCGACTTCAGTTACTACCTTCTCGAGGCCTTCCCCATCCTCGCCACCATCGGCTAGAGCCTGCCAGCGGGCGAATCGCCCGGAGGAACGCGCGGTAGTAGTGTGTCAGCCTCACCGTTAGGGGATCGCGGGAGGCGGACACGACATGAACATCGCGCAACTTTTGAATAAGGCGGCCCTGAGTTGCGGAGAACTCCCCGCTGTGGCGGTGGGGACCGCGGTCACCCATGACTACGCCGCACTGGCGCGCCGTGTTGGCACGATCGCGGGCAATCTGCGTCAGCGATTCGGACTCGCACCTGGGGATCGTGTCGCCATCGCGATGTCCAACCGGCCCGAGTATATCGAGATCAAATACGCGATCTGGCAGGCCGGGTTGGTAGCCGTACCCATCAACGCCGGCCTTCATCCACGCGAGTTCCAATACATTCTCTCGCACTCGGGCGCGCGTCTTTGCCTGGCCGGCCCCGAACTTGCGCCGGTCATCGCCGCGCTGATCAGCGAGACCGAGACCCTGGAGGCCGTCGTTTCGACAGAGGACGCCGAGTACGCGGCGCTCAGCCAGGGCGAGTACTTCGACGTTGCCGAGGTCGCCCCGGATGACGCGGCGTGGCTCTTCTACACCAGCGGCACGACCGGGCGGCCCAAAGGGGCCACGCTCACCCACCGCGTCCTTCTGGTGATGACATTGAGTTACTACGCCGACATTGAAGCAGTCGAGCCGGGCGCCACCGTCATCCACGCGGCGCCACTCTCACACGGCGCTGGGCTCTATGGCTTACCGTTCGTCGCCAAGGCTGGGGTAAGCGTCATCCCCGAGAGCCGCAGGTTTGAGCCCGACGAAATGCTGCGGCTGATCGCGGCGTGGCCACGGACGAGCTTCTTCGGGGTCCCCACCATGGTCACCCGGATGATCAACTCGGACGCGGCCGGCAGCGCCGACACCGGAAATCTCAGCACGATCGTCTACGGCGGCGCACCCATGTACGTCGCCGATTTGCGCAAGGCGCTAGCGCTGCTGGGCCCGAAGCTTGTCCAAATATACGGGCAAGGCGAGACCCCGATGACGGCGACGATACTAACCAAAGCCCATCACGCCGACAGCGAGCACCCCAACTATCTCGATCGATTGCGCTCGGCCGGCGTTTCGCGCACCGACACCGAAGTGGGCATCATCGACGAAGAGGACAAGCCGTTGCCAACCGGTGAGATCGGCGAGATCGTGGTGCGCGGCGACGTGGTGATGAAGGGCTATTGGAACAACCCACAAGCCACCGCCGAATCGCTGCGCGGCGGCTGGCTCCATACCGGCGACCTCGGCTCCATCGACGAAGATGGTTTCCTGACCATCCGCGACCGTTCCAAGGACATGGTCATCAGCGGCGGCAGCAATGTTTATCCCCGCGAAATCGAGGAGGTACTGCTGCGCCACGCTGGCGTACTGGAGTGCTCAGTCATCGGGAGACCCCACCCGGAGTGGGGTGAGGAGGTGGTGGCGTTCGTCGTCGCCCGACCCGAGGCCGAGGTGAGTGAGGCGGAGCTCGACCGCATGTGCCTCGACAATATCGCCCGCTTCAAGCGCCCGCGCGCCTACTTCTTCATAGACCGGTTGCCGAAGAGCAACTACGGTAAGATTCTCAAAACCGCCTTGCGCAAACGCTTGGCGGAGGGGTCTGAGCACGGCTCATCGTAACCGGGAGAGTGTCGCGTGGGGGATCGGGTCAAGGACAAGGTGGCGCTCGTGCTTGGCGCCGGCTCGGTGGGGCCGGGTTGGGGCAATGGCAAGGCAGCCGCCGTTCTCTACGCCCGCGAGGGCGCCAAGGTCATGGCTGTCGACCTGAATGCGACAGCGGCGGAGGAGACCCGCGCCATCATCGAGTCCGAGGGCGGCGAGTGTGCCGTGGCTCGGGCGGATGTCTCCAAAACCGAAGACGTGCAGAATGCCGTCGCGCAAACGCTCGAAGCCTTTGGCCGCATCGATATTCTCCACAACAACGTTGGCATCGTGTCGGTGGGCGGCGCGGTCGAGCTCAGCGAGGAAGCGTGGGACCGGGAGTTCTCGGTCAATATCAAGAGCATGTTCCTGACCTGCAAGTACGTGCTCCCGCAGATGGAAAAACAGGGCGCGGGCTCGATCATCAACATTTCGTCGACGGCCGCCGTGCGCTGGTACGGGGTCTCCTACATCGCGTATGCGGCAAGCAAGGCCGCCGTCGGTGGCATCACCCGGACCGTGGCGCTGCAGTACGCCGACAAGGGGATCCGCTGCAACTCAGTGTTGCCCGGGTTGATGAACACACCGCTGGTCCATAACTCGCTGGCCTCGGCTTACGCCGGCGGCGATATCGAGGAGATGGTCCGCATTCGCGACAGCCAAAGCCCGACCGGCAAGATGGGGACCGCGTGGGACGTGGCCCATGCCTGCCTTTTCCTCGCCTCCGACGAGGCCGCCTACATTAACGGGGTCGAGCTCTTGGTCGACGGGGGGTTCACGGTCCGCTCCGGGTGAACTCCTGCCCACATTGTTGAGGAATATGCGGGTTAGCGCCCCTCGGTTGATTTCTGCCAGACCTGCGAGCATCATCGTGAACTTGTGTGCATTGCCGCCTAGCCGCCCCGGAGGTTGACCTCGAGCATGGCCCAAAGCCCTGAAGAGGCGGCGCGGGACGGCGAGATGGTCGAGATCTCGCTCAAGTTCCCACGCGGTACGGGCTCGCCCACCGATGATCGGGACGGAGTTTGGACCATGCTCGAGAAATAGTGCTACCGCGGGCGCCCAGACGGCAACGCCCACCGGGAGAAATTCGTGCGGATCGGAGTACCCAAGGAGATCAAGGTTCACGAGTACCGCGTCGGGTTGACCCCGGCGAGCGTGCGCGAGGCCGTGCACAACGGGCACGAGGTCACCGTACAGTCCGGCGCCGGGGCCGCGATCGGCCTTGAGGAC
>Ga0315338_1002187_pt1 | contig 20369 bp, 8 predicted proteins | sample ASW8metaG_FD_204518 | JGI IMG/M metagenome (GOLD analysis project Ga0315338, IMG submission 204518) | Ammonia-oxidizing marine archaeal communities from Monterey Bay, California, United States - ASW #8 | ecosystem: Environmental > Aquatic > Marine > Coastal | place: USA: California | collected... | reverse complement strand
CGCCCATGACCGTGTAGAGGATGCAGAGCAGGCCCATGATGGTGATGCACAGATTGATGTCGATCCCGGTGACCACACTCAAGGCGATCGACGGCAGAAACAGCACGATCCCGATCCGTCCGAACTGGAACAGCATGAACATCGCACTGCCGATCAAGCGCACCGGCAGGTTGAAACGCAACTCGAGGTACTCATACGCGGTGGTCACATCGAGCCGTCGGTAAAAGGGGAGGAACAGAAAGATGATCAACGGGGCGATGGCGACGATCGTCATGTTGGCCCAAAAGTAGCGCCAGTCGGTCGCGAAGGTTTTGGCGGGGATCGCCATAAACGTGAGCGCCGAGAGTTGGGTCCCAAAAATACTCACGCCCGCAGCCCACCAGGGAATGCGTTTGCCTGCCTTGAAAAAATCTTCCGTCGAATGCATCCGCCGGGAGAAGTAAAGTCCCATGAGGACCAGGACCAGCAGGTAGAGCCCCAGCACCGTGTAGTTCACCCGATCAAACGTGCTGCGCGAGATTGGCGTGGCCAGCAGCATCTGCCCGCTACGGACGCCGGGACGGATTTCGCCGGAGGCCAGGACGATATCCTCGCCCCACCGCACTGCGGCGGTCGTGACGGGCCCCCCTTTCGGCTGTTGTTTCCCATCGATCTGTTCACCAGCGGCGGGAATGGGGTTTTTTAGTTTGCTCCACGTGTCGGTGACGGTGTGATACGCCAGCACATCGCGCGAAAACCCCGAGTGCTCGCTACCGCGGAGACGATTGAGTTCTTCGAGCGTGCTCGCCGCCGCCTGCTGGTTGCCTGCCGCCCGGTAGGTGTTAAGGTCTGCTTCGAGCCGAAGAATTTTTGAAAACACATCTCCGCGATCGCCACCGAACACGAGGATGTTGTATTTACCCGACGCGAGGCCGCTACCGGCCATCACCGAGCGGGGCGCATCGCCCCCAACATCGCCGAGCCTCTTCCAGCTTTTCTGTTCGGGGTCCAATGCGTAGGCATCGGTCAGGATCACCGACGCTTCGGCGTTGCCCGGGGTGCGTCCCGAAAAGAGGTAGACGTTGTTGCGGGTGCCGTCGTTTTGGGCGGCGACCACCGGCAGGATGCGGGCCGGGCCGGGGATCGGCGGCTGGGCCTGCCACCTCCAGGGGACGACCTTGCCCGCAGCATCTTTGGTGACGTGCGCTTGGTCCAGGTCGAGCATCCATACCTTGTCGGTCGCGCCTGTTTGCGTGGCGCCACCGAGAACGTAGACCTTGTTGTCCACGATCGTGCCGCCGAGCATTGTGGTGGCCTGTGGGAGCGGTGGGAAGGGATAAAAATCCTCCGCAGGCTCCGTCTCCTCGGCATACCGGTTTTTGAGTCTGACCGATTCGCTCTGCGGGTCCCAGGCGAGCAGAAAAATTTGGTCCGACCGATGTGTGGTGCTCGTCGCCTTACCCTCGGCATCTTCGGCATAGGTTTTCGATTCACCCCCGATACAGAGGACACCTTTGGGTGTCGGGATCGACACCCCGTAGGCGAGCGGCTGCGGCAGGTGCGTCTTGGCGGCGGTCCATTCGGGCGACGCACCATTTTGTTTACTCAGCACAAACACGGTGTCGTAGTAGATTTTTTGTGGCAGCTTGCCAGTCGCATCGATCGGGATCCAGGGCAGGCCATCGGGAAAGTTGGCGCCACCGGCGACGATGAGCCGGTCGTGGTGCACCCCGGCGAACGGGCCGGCCACACCGAGTGCGGTCGGCTGCTGCCCGCTGCCGTCGGGCAGTGGTGGGAGTTGGTTTTCTGCCTGCACGTCAGCCCAGTTGAGGTAGGCCGCGCCGGTTACCTTTGGCCCGGCTTCCTTTGGCCCGTTTTTTTGCGGCCTATCCTTTGGCCCGTTGGCCCAGGCAGAGACGCTCGCGAGCCACATTCCCGCTGCGAGAAAGAGGATCGGCTTCACGATGTACCTTTTGCGATTCTTAATGCGCGTTTCACTGTGCATTTTTGGAGAGTGCATCCAAACGTTACCACCGGCCAGCTACGCAGACAAGATACCGAAAAACCGTCCACAGGCGGGCCCGGGGAGCTAAAAAAGAGAGATCCTTGTGCCTTATGAATGGGAGCGGTCGCATCTGCTGCTCGGCATCGATTTTGGCCAGCCATCGCCACCAATCTACCCGATCGAAAAAATGCCGCTAAAATAGAGAGCGGCAGGGACCACCAGCCCGCGTGGACCATGCCCTCGGCAACCGCAAGGTGCGGGCAAACAAGGTGCGGCAACAAGGTGCGGGCAAAAAGGACCTGGATCGACTTGAGAACGTGTGAAGAAGGCATGACACAAAAATGATTGGGGGCGGTAGCTCAGTTGGGAGAGCGCTGCGTTCGCAATGCAGAGGTCGAGGGTTCAACTCCCTTCCGCTCCACTTGATGTCACAGTCATGCCTCTAACAGTTTAACCTGCACACCCCGGCTCAGGTCGCACGCAAGGCTGGCACAATCTCCGCGCGGGCCGCAACGATGGCAGGCGCAATGCCGGCAAGCAGTCCGATATTCGCCGCAAGCAACTCGGCCCCAAAGCGCCACACGCAGCGAGCCAAACCGATAAGCAAAATGCGGTGTCTCAAAACGCAAGTCAGACAGCAGCGGCTCGGCGAGAAAAGAAAAAGATCACCAGTCCGGCGATGATCATGAGGAGACCTGCAAAAGGGAAGATGCAGGTCAACAGGCTGGCGAGTCCCAGCACAATCAATATCAGTGAGCCTCGACGGTCGCCGAGCGCAGAGAGGACGCCGCTGCGGATCCAGCGGATCAAAATCAGGGCCAGGACCACGACACCGACAACCCACCCGAGCGCTACCAGACGATCGAGCAGCGGCGTGGAGATGGTCCGCGCGCTAATTTGGGCGTTGCCGCGAGGGGTTGTGAACAGGTAGAGGTCGCCCCGCGCAGGGATCGTAACCTCAAGACTCGCCATCCCGCCGATCGAAGGTCCGCCGGTCGTCGGCAAGGCTGCGTCCTGCGGACTTTCTTCCAGGTCCGCTCTAGCGATCTCGTCGGGTTCAGGGATCTTCCCCTCCTTGCGTGCTCTTTTCTTTTTGGCCTTGCTACGCCGAACGCCAGCCTTGCGGCCGGGTCTGACCTGAGCGGATTGTTGTGATTCGAGTTTTTCCTGGTAGCGGCGGGCGTTGTTCTTGGTGCTTTCGATGTCCGACTCGGGGCGATAGAGGAAACCAGAATTTCCGCCATGACCGCCGATACCGCCACCGCCGATGCCGCCCTGCCCGCCTCTATCCTCTGTTTGGATTTGGCCTTGTTGGATCGGGTCTGCAAAAAGATCCGCTTTTCCGCCGACCTTGTTGGAGGTTTTATCGGGGTCTTGCGCAACCTGATAGCGACCGGCCTGTTGGGCGGGGGCGGGGGCAGCTCGTTTGCCTTGGCGCTCTTGGTCGCCCTCTGCCGAGAGGAAACCATCACGATCCAACTCGTTTCCCTCCAACCACTTTTCGTTGAATCCCCGGTCGACTGGACGCTCGGCCCCATCGATTCTGCCACCGATCCTCCAACCATTTTCCAACTGTTTCAGCTCGCCATCAGCGCTCCAGTTACGGCCCGTGTCCTGCACGACATTCGAAGCCCGGTCGTTGCGTTGGGCTCGCCACGCCTTGTCCAAGCGACTGCGGTTGTCAACCGTGTCGATCGTCGCGTCCGCGACGTCCGCCTTTTCCAACTTGTCCCCAACAAGGTCCCGCCAAGTGGCGTTCAGCTCGACATTTTCGCTGAGTTCCTGATTTAAATGCCTTTCTTCCTGCTGGTTGATCAATTTATTGTTTTCTGACATCAGTCCACTCGAATTCGCGATCGCCCTGGCCCTGGCGTAATCGTCATCGCCACTGAGGACCTCGGCGAGTTTTTGTAGTTGTCTTGTGTTGTAAGCTACCTGGCCCGCTGCATGGTCTGCTTCGGCCACCAGTTTCATGTCGCCACCAAAGTCGAACCAAGAATGGTTTTTCGGCAAGTAGAGCCGCACCTGGCTCGTCTCGACGTTGATATTGACAGTATGAATCAGCGGAAAACCGACCGTGCCCAGGTTGCCAAGCGACCCGAGTGTACCGCCATATTTGAGAATTATGGCGTAGTCCTGGTCCCCCTTGGCAGTTTTGATGAGCGGGATCTGCAGCTTGGCCGCGCCGCCGGTTGCAGGCTCTTCGATAGGTTTAACGGGCTCACCCGCCACCGTGGCGGACCAGAGGTGGGCTCCGTTGGGCAGGGCAATTTCTAAAAACTGCTCGGTTTCGTTATCGAGACGATATTCCTGAACGCCACGAAAGGCACCGCTGCCATCGACAACGAGCTGGGTCCGCGCGAGGCCAATCGAAGCGCGCGCTGTTTCGACCGCTTTGCGCTCGCGCGTCTTGAAGGTCAATTCAGCGGTGTCGGAACCTTTGCGGACGACATAGGCCAGGGTAAGCCCCTCGCCGAGCAACGCGGCAAGCTCTCGCCATTGCTGCTGCTGTCGATTGAGCACCTCCAGGCCACTGTGCTGCTCAACCACCAGTTCGTCTCGACCTGCATTTTCGAGGACCACGAATCGACGCCTGGTCTGCCCTGTCTGAACCACAGGGATCGGCGCCGGATGGAGGCCTTCGGTCAACAGATGGTCGTGAACGATCTTGACGTCGAACTGCCCCTTGAGATCGTCTTGCAGGTCGAGCTGCACGCGGACGAGTGGCTTGCCAGCGACGGGCGTGATCGTCGTTTGCCTGAGTTGCGGGGCGCTGATCCGAGCCTGCTGCATCGATTCAGGCAATAGAAAAACAACCTGGCGAATCCCGGCATCGCTGATACTGAAATCGAGCAGGATGGTTTCTTCAATCGTATTTTCAGTGATTTTCGTGTTCGTAATGGTGCGGCAGGTCACTTTGGGCTGGCGACGGGTGAAGGCAAGTGACCCGGCATAGTCGGCATTCCGGGCACGAAGAACCAGCCTTGCCAACTCGCGTTGCTGCCGCTGGACTAGCCAACTGTAAACACTCTGCGGCAATACAGTTTGGCAATTTTGTAGATTTGCTGCGCGGACTTCGTAGGCCGGATCGACCTGAAGGACAATATCGCTTTCCTGATGGTCAACGCCCAAGATCGATAATTGTGGCAGCTCAAAAGTTTTTTTGTCGGTACCACCCTGAATCGTACCGCCGATGAAGACAGGAAAATCGCCCCTCCGACCCTCGCCCAACTGGATACTCAATATGCGTTTGCCCTCTTCCTCGGCCACCGACCACTGAAACGGCTCCGGCGCGCGGACACGATTATTCAGCTCCAGGCCCTCCGGAAGCACGATCTTCAAGCGAAAGATTTTTCGACGTTTCACCCGATATTGAATCCGGCTCTCAAGCGTCGTTTCTCTTTGGGCGACGCCGAGGATCGATTGCACGGTGGCCGATGTCTCCGCAGTGATTTGTGCGTCCGAGAGTCCAATTTGAAACGGCGTCGAAACAAACCGATACGTCTGGTAGGGCTGGATGCCGAGCGGACTCTCTTCAGCACCGATCACCGCGGCTAGGCGGGTCGCGGCTTGATCCGAAGCATCGGTTCGTGTCGCGCCCGCGAGCTGGGTCGTCTGCAATTGCAGGATCGGGCTACGGCGAACGGTCAGCTTGCCCCGGTGCAGCGCAGCTCCAGTGACCATGACGTTGGGAACCTCAAACGGAGATACGTGCTGTTGGCCCACAGCCCGATGCTGTGAAAGTTGGATCGTAACGCTCTGCTGGCCTTGAGAGGCTTTCAACAGCGTGACCTCCACCTGCTGGGCATCGCCCACTGTTTTGGCTTGCCAATTACGAACATTCGCACCCACAATTCGTTCGAGCAGATAGTCTTTTGGAACGGCGATCGTGAACGAATCGCGTAAGGTCCGGCCAAAGTCGACCTTGAGTTGCCACATCAGGAAAAGACCATCTTCGCGGACATCAAATACGGCTTGGGAGTTGGCGGTCAGGGTGCGGTCGATCGCTCCCTCGGCCACCGTCGGTCGCCATTCGATCTGCAACAACCCACCTGCGGCGAGAACTGTTTCGATCGTTTCGTTGTTTTTGGTGGTCTCGTAAGTCTTGCGGTCGGCGGTGGCCGGCATGCGGATTTCGGTCTTGGCCAGCGGCACTTCAAGCGTCAGCGCCGTCGCCGGGGAAAATGGAATGTTGCCCGAGAGCAATCGCCAGCCGCCACGACGCTCCAAGGGCAAACGAACCGCCACGTCGAGCCGATGCCGCCCTTTGCCGGACGCCAAGAGTACGACCAGCGGCCGTTGGGAGACCGCCGGGCCGACTCGCTGCGCTTTTTTCGTCTTTTGAACATCCGCGTGGCGAAGCTGTGGGGCTTGGGCAGGAGCATTCGGCGCGGCGGGGTCGGCTGCTGAGATGAATCTCAGCCGAGCCGGCTGTCCGTCAAGCTCCGCTTCGGTCAACACACCCCCAGCCAGTGCCAGCGGCACGGAGACGACGTCATCGTCGGTGAACAGATCGACATCCACCGAGCCACGGACGAGGAGAAATGTATCTCCTTCCAATCGAGCGGAGAATGTTCCACCCGAGAGGGCGAATTTGGCCGTCTGCTCCGCGACCTCGATTTTTTTGTCCGGGTGCGCCTGGTTCCAAAGTTTCACATACTGGTCGTAAGGGACCAAAACCTTTTCCGCTTGCTTAGTCCGGGAATCGATCCCGACCCCATCGCCAACATTGTAGGGGATGATGATTGCGTCGCGCGGTATCTTGACCGGCTCCGGAGGTGGCGCGATCTGGACGATCACCGGCGGCGCGGCCTCGGAAATTGCCGAAATCGTAATGAACAACAACAGGATCGCCGCCGTGACCGAACGGGTACCTCGCGTTGGCCGACGGCCGCAGAATTGATGAGCGAACCAGCGGAGGATTCCGACAAACAAGTAGTAGGGAATCAACAGGCAGGCGCTGAAAAAGGCAACGTCAAACGAGTCGCCAAGCTGGTTGGTCCAACCCGTTATGAGCGGCACCAGGCTACTGATCAGGATGACAGCAACGAGGTAACGCGTTTTGGTCCCCACCGGTCGCCGGGTCAGGAGAAGGCCGACCAGCAGGATCGCCAGCCCGATCGCGGCAGCAAAAGACTGAACGCGATTTTTCTCGATGAGTTTTACTCGCAGGAGCGGGTCGACACCGAGGCTCTGGAATGAAATGTCTTTAGCCGATTTTTCGGGTAGATCGATTTGCAGACTGCTGAGACCTTCCAGGGCCCAGCTGCCTGTTGTTTTTGACTTGAAATATTTCCCGGACCTGGGCGGTACGCTCCGTGTGCTGGCCCTTCCTCCGTAGGCACGAGAGCCGAAGGCAGAGACAGAGCGAGGTGCTGGTTCTTCTAATAGATCCATTTCTTCTATTTCTTCTATTTCTTCCAATGCAAATGCATCGGCGTCGGAATCCTCCGCTATTTCGATCGTCAACTCCCCCCCACCCGAGCTCAAACGCTCTCTTTCTGCAAAATCCTCGGCTGCCCTGCGACTTGATTCCCTCGCACTCTGTATCCCCGAGAGCATAACGAATGGCTGAAACCCTCCGGCCAGGTAATACAGGGTCCGGACGACGGCCGCTAATGGTGATGGTCTTTGTTGAGCCTGACTGAGAAACACCGTCCCTGCCGAACTGGCAACACGGTAACCGGCAGGTAGTTGCAAGCTCCACTGGACGTCGGCGACGGGGACTTCCGCCCGCTGCCGGTCGGGAGCAGACCACAAGTAAAGTTTTGGGGCAGCCAGTTCGACCGTCCCCATCAGGCCCAACACATCCGACGGAGTCTCGAAGACAACCTGTAGTTTCCGTACCCCAGCGGTCGTTTTTGCAGGGAGGCTCAACAGCAACCGCCGCGATTCCCGTTGCGGCTTGATCGGTTCCCCGTCCAGAAACGCAGACCAGAGGCTCGACCCGGGCGGAAGTTCAATTTCCAGGTAGGAAGCCTTGGTCCTCAACTGATAGCGAGCGACCGTCTGGCTGATGCCATCGGCACCGATCGCGGTCACCAACTCAGCTCGCTCGATGATCGCGCCGGGCAAACCGTATCCCGGATGGCGAAAGACGTTGATCTTGATATCGGCCTTTCCCCCACCGTAGGCGTAGGCACCGAGCAGCCGGGGACCGGGCAGGTACTCGGCGGCGGAGAGTTCTCCCACGTCAACCTCTCTGGCGGTCGTCACCACCTGCACATCGAGTTCCGGGCTCCCCTCCACGGCAACGTGACCCGATTGGAATGCCACGTCAACGGCTGCAATCAGCGGCAACGGCAGATTTTTCGGTTCTTCCGACTCAAGCCGCTGCAAAAAATCGACGGCCAGGCGAATGTGGCCACGGCGGCGCTGGGCCAACAAAACCGTCCAGCGTCGCACGCCACCAGTAAGCTGGCTGCTGAATTCCTTCAACGCAACACCGTCCATCCCCTGGATCGAGATGGAGTCGGGCGTGTCGGCGGGCAACTCGATGATGAGCTTGCGAACACCAGCCTGCTGGACCAGAAAATCGACCTCGTAGTGCGCTTTGAGACTGTCGGGCAACACGGTTAAAAATGAATACGTGCGGGCGGTGATCCAGGGATCACGCCGCTCGACGGTTAAACTGGCTCGATAGGGCTGGCGGTCGTAGAAATAGGCGAGCGCTGTGGGAACGTCTGCCAGGCCATACCTGGCCCGGTCTTGTTGATTCAAGGGAATCAATCCTTCGATCCGGTCCGCGCGCACGATCAGATCATCCTGGGCGACGACCGCCAGGGCACCGATGTCCTGAACGGCGTTGCGGACAACAAAGGCTGGAAAAGTCAGCTTGTTCTGCTTCCAGTCGTTGAGCCAATTTTCTGGTACCGAGACCGCGGCGATTTGAAAAACTGTCGGCACCCGGACCGGAGCCCCCTTGGGGACGCGGATGCGGAGCAGCGAGGCGGCATCGCTCTCTTCTTGTTCGTGTAGCACCACCTGCCCATCGGCACCGCGAACGCTCGTCACGTGCCAACCTTTCGGCATCTCGATTTCCAGTTCAAAAAGTCGCTCGGCGGTCGGAACGACGCTAAAACTGGCGCGCAACGCCAACTCACTTTCCGAAACCGTCAGCATCAGGTTCGAGACAACCTCGTGTTGCGCGGGCGGTTGGACGAAGCGGGCAGTCAGCCCGTAGTCCGCTTGGGGTGCGAAGTAGGTGACAATCGAGCGAATCGCAGGAGCCCCCGGTTCGGTCTGGAGGACGCTTTTTGGAATACTCCACATGAGCACCTGATTTTCGATCGTAATCAACCCGCTGGCGGTGATTTGTTCGGCATCGAGCCGCTCTTCCGCCACGAGCCCGACGACCGCGACCTGGCCGGCAACATCGAGCGGCGTCAAACGCGGCAATTGCCAATCATCCAGCGCCACCGCCGTTTTGATCAGCACAATATTCATGGAAACGGTACCCGCTGCCGGCTCGCGGAGTTTGACCGTCAGCACCCTTTGAGCATCTTTCCCCTCTACCGCCCATTGGGCCAATAGTGGCGACTCGACTTGGCTGACCTCAAACCCGTCTGGCAGCGCAAACCGAAATTGCGCCGCTTCACCGTAGAGCACGCTCATCGAGACCTGGGCGTGCAGGCGTTCGTAGGCCTTGGTGACTTCGTCCACAAGGACGCTGCGTGCCACGACAACCTGCCGCGTCTGGGCCGCTCGGTTATTGAGCGACATGACCACCGATAGCGGACCACCTGGCGGGAGCAGCTCGAGTTCTGTGGTGTCGGCGGTCAGCTTGCGGCTCACCACCGCCGCGCCGCTTTTTACTTCCACGTTTCCCGGCACGACGAGTTGCAATTTCGTGCTCGGTGGCGTCGGGACCTGGATGTTCAACGCCTGTTCGGCAGCAGAGGCCTGCAGCGGCGCAAGCAGATCGAGCACTAACGTGTGCTGGCCACGTCCTTCGACAAACAATACGATCCGGCCGTCCGGTCCCCTAGCCAACGGTGCCGGTGTCTTGTCGAGCGTCGCGGCGCGGATACCGACGCCGCTGAAACGTAACGGCAACTGTTGCAGTCCATCTTCCAGAACATCGACCTGCAACGTGCCGGTGATTCTCGCTCTGTCCTGTTTCAAGCTCCCCTTGTAGAGGGCCGACAAGACCAGCGCCTTGACAGGCGGCGGTTCGCCGGGCGAAGTGCGGACGCGGGCCAGCATCTCTTCGTATTGCTGGCGTTTCATGAAAACCCGCCGCACGCCGCTCTTTAGAATGACGTTCAAGTCTTCGAACGGGACGAAGATTTCACGCACGACTTCGGGTTCTCTGGTCGGTGGTGGTGCGGCCGTGGCAGGCGCGATGTTGGCGAGCAGCACAAGGAGGAAAAGCAACCGCTTGTGACTACCGCAGCGTGCCGGAGTGAACGTTTCTCTGCGACTGGAGGTCACAGCCACCATTCTGCAACCGCAAACCGAGGAAAAAAACCTAGCCATCGGCCCGGCCTCCTTCCGAAGAGCCGCCTGAGGGTTCGTCACCGTCGTCACCATCGTCACCGTCAGACCCTTCTTCCGGTTCCAACTCGGGAGGAGATTCGCTACTTTTCTCCTTTCCCTGCTTCTCGGTCTCTCCCGGTATCTCCCCCTCTTCGTCTCCCGGTGGTGCATCCGCAGCGATGCCTGCCGTCACAACATCGCCTCGAGGTGGATTGCGCCTCGATGCAAGCCTTGGCATGTCCCGGATCACAAACCAGACACCCCAGAGGATGAGCACGATGGCGAGTGCCCAAAATAACACGCCCCGCAGCACCTCACCCGAGAGCGTTGGCAGGAAGACACCCATCAGGATCAAAGCAATTACCAGAACGGCCAGCGCCGTGAACTTCTCCGAAACGCGCCGTCGAATCATCACCAACCCGATCGCCAGGACAGCGATAAAAACAATCGACTGAAACCAGTTTTCGTTCATGGTCACTAAACAAAGCGCGCCTTTTTTACCACCCGGCGGCTGAAGTGTTGAGAACAGATAGAGTTGACCGGCGACAGAGAAGGTGTCCGTAATGTTGCCCTTCTGCTTTGTGCCCGTGGCGACTTCCTCGAGCAATTCCTTCACCCTCTTGCGGGAATTGGATAACGGGTGGAAGCGCCACCAGGGGGGCTGCTGGTTGGTCCACGGTCCGCTGACCCCCAACAAAACCTGCTCGTCCGGCACATATGCGCACAAGTAGACATTTTGCACCGCGGGTTCGTCGGGAAAAGAAGGTACCTGCAGGTCTCGGGCCGAACCTGTTTGCGTGTAATTCAGTTCCAATAGGAAGGTGTCTTTTGCGTCGAGACCTACCAGCGGTATGTAGTAGTTGTCTTTGCCACCACTTTCCAGTGGCACGGACTGGCCGTTGATTCTTACCGGCTGTGCATCAAATTCCGGCTTGTTCTCGTTGTCCGTGGGGAGCACCAATTTGATGCGTTGCCGCGCGCTTCGCATCCGGTAACGGGCTTGCACGGCAACCTGGCCGGAGCGGGTGATGACCTGGCGGACGACCCCCATTTCGATGCTCGTTCGTTTCACTGCTTCGAGTTTGTACCGCGTGGCTTCCAGGATGAGCTTCCAATCGTCATAAAATTCGAACGCCAGGGCGGCACCTTCAAGACGGTCTTTTTGATCAATGTCATGCTGCGGGTCGACCGGCCGCAAGCGGTCCACCTCGCTCGGTCGTACGTCGATCGTTTCGCTCTTGGCGACCACGATCTGTCCCCAGGCCAGATCGACACCGGAAGGCTTCAGTGACGGCACGACGATCGACACCGGCTTGCCGACTTCCAAGTCGCTCATGTTCTGCTCCCACTCGAAACCGACGACCACCTCGCCAAGCAGTTCGGTCTCGCCTGCCAGCTCCATGGCGACATAGCCTTCGCCGACATCCTTCGGCTGTGTCTGCATCCGCACCTGGCGAATGGCCGGCGTGGTGTTGTTCATTTTTTCGATCAGGTCCGCCGGCACGTCGAGCCTCAACGACTCGACGCCGCTGTAGCGAATCAAATAGTAGAAGCGGGAAACATATTTGACTTGGCCCGACTTGATTTCCACGGTCAGTAGCTGGCGGACGGTGATGTGTGGCTTTCGCCTTTCTGCTTGGACAACGAGCGAGACCGCTTGGTCGGTGAACGCGAAGGCCAGAGAAGGTTTGGCTTTGGGGAACCGTTTGTCGCGGCAGGTGGGGATCTTCTGATACGCTGCAGCGAAGGAGATACTGCGAAGCCCTTCCTGCTTCAATGGATTGACTTTCAGGCTCTCCGGTTTGCAGATCACCAGCCTGCCGGTCGACCGCTCCACACTTGCGGGTGCAACGCGCGGGATGGACAACTTCATTTCCGAAGCCTTGCCCGTAGGGCTCAGCAGATTCGGGTCCTTGAGCCGCTTTTCAAGCTCGAGGAAGAGACCGACTTTGCCAATCGCCTTGCGAGCCAGATTGACGATCAGTTTCGTTTTATCATCCTCGTCGACATCGTAGTTATCGACATGGACGGGCGTTGCGCCGGGTGCTGCCCGTCCGCTTACCCGCCGGACCTGATAACCTGCCGGGATGTCGATGTCGAACTGAAAGAGACCTGCCTTTTCGATGTTGTACAACACCAGTAAATCGAGTGTTAGTTTGTCCGGCTCCAGATACACTTCGACAAGCTGGTCTGCAACCACTCTCGGCTGAATCTTCTCAACGTCCATTTTTAGATCGAAGGGCAGAGCGGCGTAACGGTAGGCGAAGTTCCACCGGTCAGGTCCGATCCTGCGGGGCAGTTCGGAGGCGTCGAGTTGCAACAATCCACTGCGACTGATACCTTCGGCGCGAAGACCTGCGCCCAAGCGGACAACTACGATCCCTTGTTGCCGGCCAACATCGAGCGCTTGTACCACCGGGACGACAAACTGTTTCTTCTCAAACTCGCCGACAAATTTTTCGAGTTCCACGGTCAGATTTTGTTTTCCCCGAGTCGGCTGAAAAAGCTGGATTGTGATCTGTTGGGTTTCCCCTTCGGTTTTGACATCCCACTGGCGGACATTTGCGTCAAAGACTCCGGCCACTTTTTGGTCAGCGGGCACTTCGATGCGGAGTTGAGACAAATCGGCCCGGGTGATCTCATATCGCAATTGAGATCGGGTCCGGACAACACCCTGGTCCAGAGTCACCTGCTGTTCCGCCTGCACCGTGGCCAGAGCGGCCAGGCCGAGCGCACCTTCGGCCTTGGGCGTCCAATCAATCCGAACCATAGGCGCCGCGCCGAGAAAGGCCATCACCACCGTCTCTTTCGCATCGCTCTCGTCCTTGTTTGGGACCTCGGCGGCTGCAATCATCGGCTTGACGTTGACCTTCACGCCCGCTTCCGGGATCCGGATCTGCCAGCGGTTCACCGCCGCCTGGGGAGCCTCGATCGCCACGCTGTTCTGACCCGGAGCCTTGGTGTAGGCCTTGGAGTACTGTAACGAAAGCTCAATTTTTTTCGGACCGTTCTTTTCCTTTTTGACGAGCAACTTGTATCCGTTCTTGCCGATCAGCCGAGCGGGCTGGCCATTGAGCTGTGCCTCCGCGATCGCCGCGTTGTTGAGCCTCAAGGGGATCTCGTGCCAACCGTCGGTCAACAATTCAATTTTGAGACTGGCGTCGACCGAGATCACGTCCTCATCAATCGTTGCTTTACTTTCAATTTCGGTAATCACCGCTCCCACCGGCGGTCCCTCGTCCGGCACCCGCCTCTCGACCGCCCGAGCGGCTTTCCACAACGCTTGAAACTGGTCGTACGGCAGAAACACTCCGCGTCCGTTCTTCTCGAACGAGTCGCGCAGTTTGGAATACGGCACGTAGATCGTCTGTTCGCGGAGTACGGAATCTTTCTTGTCGTCGCCAGCCGATTCTTCCGACGCCGGTTGTGCCAGGGCGATGGAACTGAGAAAAACCGACAAGACCAGCGCCACACCAGCAGCGCAATAGAGGGAACGTGTAGCGGGGGTTGAGATCATGGAGTGATCTTTCCTTTTCAAAGATGGCAACCCGGTAAAGAAGGTAGTTACCAAAGCCAATTCTCCATTCTAGTTGCACGAAAAACAGATGTTGTCTGCCAGAACTCTTTCGCACAAATAGATAGACACCGTTTACGGCCTGTTCGTTTCCCTAAATATACCAAATTTGTAAAATTTCTGCCGGCCAACCGGTAAGGCGACCGGCAAGTTGCTTCCGCTCCACTTGTTGTAAGTTTTTTGCTGAATCCGAGTTAGGAATACCTGCCGGGTGTGCGGCACCAAAGTTCAAAACGGAACGCTTGGACCATTTTTATTAAATCGGTATCGCGAACATGCGCGCATCAACGGTCTATTTTCTGCGTCGATGCAAACGCTTGCGAAAACAGTTTCCGGGCGATAAACCGCACCAGCCCTTGGACTTTGTTGCTTATCCACAAGCTGTTTTGCCAGCGTTCGCAATGCAGAGGTCGAGGGTTCAACTCCCTTCCGCTCCACTTGATGTCAAAGTCATGCCTCTAACAATTTAACCTGCACACCCCGGCTCAGGTCGCACGCAAGGCTGGCACAATCTCCGCGCGGGCCGCAACGATGGCAGGCGCAATGCCGGCAAGCAGTCCGGAAATCGCCGCAATCAACAGGCCCCAGAGCGCCAGACGCAGCGACGGCGTGAAGGCGATCGTGACCGCCTCGGCACCGACCGAAAGACTGCTCAACTGCAACATCCCCATCGCAAGCCCCACACCCAACACCCCGCCCGCTACGCCCAACACGAGACTTTCGGTCACCACAAGCCAAAAAACCCTCGGCCCGGAAAAGCCGATCGTCTGCAATAAGGCATGTTCGCGAATCCGGTCCTGCACCGACATCACCGTGGTCGTCGCAACCAGCGCGAGTACCAGACCGACGCAGGCGTAACCGAGGTAGTGGGCCATGCCAATCAATTCCGACAGATCGCCGAGACTGCGGGCCTGAAATACCCCCTTGGGCCGCGTGTCGGTCTCGACAGGGCCGCCCCGAAACAGCTCGTCGACCTCTTCGGATTTGGCGACCGGGTCGACCCCCTCGGCGAGCAGGATTTCGAGCTGCGTTACCGTCCCGACAAGATTTTTTCCCTTGCTCCGCTGCAAAAATTCAAGATGCGAGTAGATGTAATTCTCCTCCGCCGGGTCGCTGCTCTCATAAATGCCCGCCACGTTCACGCTCAAATCGCCAATCGAAAACTTGCTGCCGACATTGAGATCGCGCCGCGCCGCAACCGCGCGGCCGATCACCGCGGCGTCCTGGTGTTTTTCAAACTCATCCCAACTCCCGGCGCTGAGCGCAAAATCCCGCGCGGGGCGGAGTTTCTCCGGCGGCACGCCGTAAAACACGACCACATCGAGACTCGCCCGGCAGTTGTTCGTAAAAACCTGAATCGGCACCACCTGCCGCACGCCATCGAGCTTGGAAATCTGTTGTTCGTAATCCTGCGGCAGATTGCTCGTCGCCGGGCAGAACTTGTTGGCCTGGAAGGTGATGAGCGAACCTTTCGCCCCCTGCTGGCGATGGATGGCGTTCATCCCCTCCTGCACCGCACCCACAAAGCAGAAGACAAACAGCGCAACGGCCGAACCGCTCACCGTGAGCAGCGTGCGAGAGCGATGCCGCCAGAGCGTTTTGCCAATGTAGGGGAAAAATTTGACCATTGTTTTTTAAATCCGTTAGTGGCCAGTCTCCTGGACCTGGCAAGCGTCAGACGTTTCCAGGCCCACCCCGCCGGTCTGCACGAGCCGGCCGTGGTCGAGATGGAATTGTTTGTCGGCCACCGCTGCAACCTCTGCATCGTGGGTGACCATCAGCAGCGTCACGTTCAGCTGCTGGTTCAACCGTTTTAAGAGGTCGATGATCTGAGCGGATGTATCGGGATCGAGATCTCCGGTCGGCTCGTCCGCCACCACGACTTTGGGGTGCGCGACAATCGCCCGGGCAATCCCGACCCGCTGTTCCTGACCACCGGAAAGCTGGCGGGGATAGTGCTCAGCGCGGTCGCGCAACTGGACCGCATCGAGGGCAATCTCTACCCGCTTGCGCCGCTCGCTCCGGGACATCGGCAGCAGCAACAGCGGCAACTCGATGTTTTCGTATGCGGTCAGGACGGGAACCAGATTGTGCGTCTGAAAAATGTAGCCCATGTTGGCCGCACGCCAACTCGCCAGTTGGGTTCGCGAAAGGCTGGTGATGTCGACTCCATCGACCACAATCGTGCCACTGTCGGGCCGGTCGATGCTCGCGACCAGGTTCAGCAGCGTCGACTTGCCCGTACCGCTGGCGCCCATCAGTGCGAGAAACTCCCCCTCTTCGACAGAGAGCGTAACGCCATCGAGGGGCGTGATGGTTTCGTCTCCCTTGTGGTAGCGCTTGGTGACATCGTTGATTTCGATCAAAGGCATTAGAGATCACCTCCCTTGGGTGATGGGTTTAAAGATCGGTTGGCTTCACCTTCCTGAGCACTTGCCGACGAGCCGGGAGCTGCCGCCTCGCCGGAAATCCGGATCCGTACACCATCCCGAAGCGACTCTGTACCCGAAGTGATCACCCGGCTGGAACTGTTCAGGCCCCCTGTAATCGCAACCAGGCCGCCGGCTCCAGTCGGGCCAAGTTGTATCCTCGTCTTGCGGGCGACGTTTTGGGACTGATCGGCCACCCAGAGATACGGACCCTGGGAATCGCGTTGGATCAGTTGCGGCAGGACGTAGAGCTTGACTTCCTGCGTCTGCACCACTGCCTCGGTATCGCGCTCTGGTGCGAGGAACGTCACGTCGACAAGCATCTCCGGCTTGAACACCTCAGGGGGATCGTTGATCGCCACCTTCACTTGGAGCGTGTTTTTCTGGATGTCGGCTTCGGAGTTGATAAACAGGACCGTACCTGCAAGCGAAGAGGAGAGTGCCGGATTGTCGATCACCACCGGCTGCCCGGGCAGGACTTTGGGAATATCTTCAAAACGGACATCGACCCGCACCTGCAACATTTCAGGACGATAGAGCGTGACGATGGTGCGTCCGTCATGTCCTGCCATCTGTGCCATGGTGTCACCCACCCGCGCACCGGGATGGGCAATCAACCGAAACACCCGGCCATCGATGGGCGAGCGGATGGTCATCCGATCGAGCCGCAGCTTGGATTCGGCAACGGAAACGCGGGCGCGTTCCACGCGCGCGGCAGCCACTTTGACTTTGGAACCGGCAACCAGCTTGGCCCGGATTTCGTCGGCGAGCAGCTCCCGCTGCGTTTTAACGGCATCGCGCCGCTGCACAAGAGCCTCCCGTTCCCGCTCAAGCGAGTCGGCCCGGTCCCGCAACCCCTCGAGGGCGGCCAATGCAGAATCCTGCCTGGCCTTGGCAAGGTCGAGATCGACACTGGCAATAATATCTTTGACCTTCAGCTTGCTCCGATAATCCTTGCGCATCGCTTCATAGTCGGCCTCGGCACGCCGAATCATAAAGGGAATGTTGCTGACCTGGGTCTCGGTGCGCGCGAGAGAAGCTTCTGCATCGCTCAAAGAGGCATCGAGGTGGACCGGCTGGTCGTGCCGCACCTCAGCAGCCTGCAATGTCGCTTTGGCCGCAGTGAGATCGGCTTTGCGAAGTTCCAGGTCGGCCAGTTCGCGGCGGTAGCCGAGTTGGGCATCCTCCTCCACAAGCTGCGCAATCGGCTCGCCGATGCGGACCGGTTGATCTTCGACAACCATCAGTTTCTCAACGATCCCGGTCGCCAGGGCCGCAACACGCACCGGGGTCGGCCGCGGCTCGATCCACCCGGCTGCCTGGAACAAGGGGGTCCCCGCCTGCCGCATCTCCGCCGTGGTGGAAAACACCGGAACCACCGTCACCGACTGCGGGGGAAAGACAAAGTCCCACGACGCCCAGGCAACCAGACCGAGAAAACCGACGATTAAGACCCCGGGGATCACGTAGCGGCTGAACAGGTGCTGACGGACCGCCCTCGCCGGTTCGCTTCGATCGATTGCTAATTCTTGCAGGTCAACCTGATTGTCCATGGTGCTCTATCATTCCTGTTTCACAAAGATGTGTGTGGCAAGGATGGTGAGGTTGCCGCTCTTGTCCCGCTCGGCCTTGCCTTCGACGACGACTGTCGAAAGTTCCTTCACGCCAAGCAATTGACGCGCATCCTCTTTGACGAGATTGCCCTCTTTGTCGACCACTTTCACCAGGGCGGTGCCCGTCGGCAACTTGTCTCTCTCGCAACAGTAATCCCAGGGAATGGGGCAGGCATCGCCGGGAATATCACTGCATGCCTTGAGCGAGCGGTCGACGATCTTGAACGCCGCCCGGTTTTCAATCCAGGGGTTGGCACTGCCGCCGATCCGGCCCACAACGACGACCGGTTCGCCGTTTTTGGCCGATTCGCGAGCGCCAATGACATCGTTCGCCTTCGGCGGTTCCTGGCCGACAATATATTGTAGCCCGCCAGCAGACGGCGTCGGCGCGGCCGTCTTGCCGCTTTGCTGCGAGCAACCGACCACAAAGAACAGGCCCACGATCGCTAAAGTAATGATTGCGTTTCTCACTGTATTGACTCCTTCACAAATTGTTGTGTCCCAGCGGCTTCGTACCGCCGGCAAAAATTCCATCAAACCGATTTGAGCCCGTCTACGACAGGCATCCGCAAAGCACGCACGGCCGGGTAGATTGCGCCGCCAAAACCCAGCAGCAAACTCACACCACAACCGATCAAAATCGCCATGCTGTCGACGCGGAGCGCAAAGGCACCCATCGTGAACCGCACGGCGACGCCGTTGACAAACACCAAAGCCAGCACCGCCGCGAGCAAACTGGCGGCAGCCGAAAGCAACAAACCCTCCTGGATCAGGCTCACGACGACCGCCCGGCGGACAAACCCGATGGTCTGCAGTGTGGCGAGTTCCGAGGTCCGACCCACCACCGATCCGTACATCGTGTTCATGCCGGCAAAAATACCCGCACCGGCGAGCAGCAGCACAACGAGCCAGGCCAGTTTGCGAACGGGGCCATAATCTTTTTGGAGCGATTCGTAATACGCGGTCTCCCGCATCGTCTGCAATTCCAGATCGAGCCTCTCTTTGCAAAACAGATCGAGGTCGGCAAAGTCCCCCTCCGGAGCGAGCGTCACGGCAACCAGGCTCAGATCCTGCCGCTTCATCGCTTGTTGCAGACCATCCAGCCGGCACCAGATCTCCGATTCAAAGGCAGACCCGCCCGCCGAAAAAATACCGCTGATCTGCCAGGTGCGGCCCTCAAGGCGGAGCGACTGCCCCACCGCCATCTCTTCGGATGCCGCACCGAGTTTTGCCGCCGCGAGCCGGCCGACCATCACCTCCCCCGGCCCGGGCCAGGTCCCTTCAAACAGATCAAAACTCCTGCGGACCAGCACCGCGGATCGCGTCACGCCACGGACCAGTCCCATCGACGACTCGCGGTCTCCCACGCCGACCTGGGTACCGAGATACAACTCGGGGGAGACGTACTTCTTTCCATACCGCTCCTGAATCCCCGCAACGCTGGCCGGCACCAGATCGCTGGTCCGCATTGGGATCGACGAGTATTCCAGATTTTCACCCATCCCGAGCGAAAGGATCACCGCCGCGCGCGGATCGCCACTGACGGCCAAGGACCGCTCGAGCCCGCGGATGAACCCGACGACGACAAAGACCAGCACGATCACCGTGGTCAGACCCGCGAACGTGAGCGTGGTTCGCAGGCGGCGACGAAAAAGGTTTCGAATTGCATACTCCCAGGGGAGCAGGTGAAAAAACATGGTTCGTATACAAAGGGTACGCGTTCCGATCGACCGGAAAATTTTTAGCAGCCTTTTTCAGCCGCTAAAAAACGACCATCGAGCGCAGAGGCGTTGATCCACATGAGCCCGCATCTTGTTGGGTGCTCAGTGCGTCACGTCGCTGCGCGCACCGTTAGAGCAGAAGTGCTCGATAGAGAATGCACCGGCTTTGGCCCGAATCGGCCACGGCAACATCGGGCGGATAGGCCGAGAGTTCACATGAATCGCCGGGCAGGGTGGCCAACGCGTCCGCAACAAGCTGCCAGATTCCGGTGCTCTGTAGCTGCTCTGTCAGGAGGCTGTCACTCGATCCCACCAGGGCACCACCGCAGATGCACTGGCAGCCACTGGAGTCGTTCGACTCAAGAGGCACGGTAGAATGCGAGTCGGAACCATCCTCTGCGTTGCGCCCTTGCGATCCGATGCAGAGGGAGCAGGCCTGCGGCTGCGTGCAGCAGGAATCGCTCGACGTACAGATACCTGCCAGGCAACGGAGCGGGCAGGTGACGATCGCCGCGATCAAAAACAGGTTTAAAAGGACGCGTATCATATTCATGAACCTCAATGGGCCAT
>Ga0315338_1002184_pt1 | contig 20398 bp, 28 predicted proteins | sample ASW8metaG_FD_204518 | JGI IMG/M metagenome (GOLD analysis project Ga0315338, IMG submission 204518) | Ammonia-oxidizing marine archaeal communities from Monterey Bay, California, United States - ASW #8 | ecosystem: Environmental > Aquatic > Marine > Coastal | place: USA: California | collected... | reverse complement strand
GTACAAATATTAAGCCAATTTTTTAGGTTTTTTTATGGCATTTTGTATTTGGATGACCGGTCTACCTTGTTCTGGTAAAACCACAATAGTCAGAAAACTAACTGAAGCAATTCCAAACCTAGCTATCTTGGATGGCGACGAACTAAGGGAGTGGTTGTCTCCAAAGAACTTTTCAAAAGAAGCAAGAGATGAACACCAATTCAAAGTTGCCCACTTGGCAAAACTTTTGTTAAAACACAATGTCCCAATGGGTGTGAGTACGATTTCACCATACAAGGCGAACCGTGCAAAAGCAAGAGAGATCATTGGTGATGACACCAAGTTCTTTGAAGTCTATGTGAATGCATCTCTGGCAGAATGTGAGAAGCGTGACGTCAAAGGCATGTATGCAAAGGCACGCTCAGGTGAGATTAAGGGATTTACAGGCATAGACGACCCATATGAGGCACCAGACAATGCCGACTTGGTATTGGATACCGAAAACAAGTCTCTTGATGATAGTGCAGCCGAAGTCTTGGAATTTTTGAAATCAAAGAACCTACTCTGACTAATTAATCACAAACACAAGATCATCTTTTTGTATAATTAGATCTATTTTGAGAAATGGTAAAATCAGATCTATGGACTAAAAAACACTGGCCCAAGGTTGGAACATCTAAACCCTGATTTTTATAAAACACTTTCACACTTTCTTGGAAAATTAAAAACTGAAGAATATGATGGCCTAGAAGCAAAAACAAAAAAGTTACCAGTTAGTCTAGATTTTCCTTCTCTTCTCTATATCATCAAGTCTTTTTCCAGTTTTAGGCATGTAACAGATTAATTATAATGAAATAGAAACTCTTTGGGCCTGTAGCTCAGCATGGATAGAGTGTTGGACTTCTAATCCAATGGTCAAGGGATCGAAGCCCTTCGGGCCCGTTTAATTGTCTATTCCAAGTTAACTTTTTAACAATCATTAATGTTAAGCTTGAATTGATCAAACTAAACAAAAACCAGAAGCAGGTCATTAATCACAAAAATGGGCCAATGTTGGTAATAGCTGGTCCTGGAAGTGGAAAAACTTTGACTATAGTTAGACGTGTCGAAAAACTCGTAGCAGATAAAACAACTACAGCAAAAAAAATTCTTTGTATTACATTTACTCAAAAAGGTGCAGAAATAATGAAAGAAAGATTACAGCAAAAAAATATTACAGAAACAACTGTTTCAACGTTTCATTCGTTTTGTGTAGATGCGTGTACTGATAATTTCATCCAATCAGGATTATCAGATCAAAGCAAGCTAATGAAAGAGACATCATTACTGGTGTGGTGCCTTAAAAATACAGACAGGTTCAATTTTGATCCAGAAGTCATAAACCCAGGAACAGATTTTCCTAGAGTTTACAAAGGCATGGTTCAGGCAATAAGTAATTTCAAAGAATCGCTCATAACATCAGATGACCTAAAAAAATGGCTAGACACGAAAGAAAAAGTAATCAATAAACTTACTGATAGTCAAAAAAGAAAACCAGAAAACAAGAATCTAATTAAATATGTAGAATCCCACATTGAGTTCAACAAGGTTTATTCTGAATACGAAAAATTCCAAAAAAAGACAAAGGTTTTTGATTTTGATGATATGGTTTCAAAAGCAATTAATCTTTTCAAAAGCGATTCAACCACATTAGAAAGTTATCAAGAAAAATATGATTACATACTTGTAGACGAATTTCAAGATAATAATCTCAGTCAATATCAACTAGTCAAAATGCTTGGCTCACATGGAAATGTAATGGTGGTCGGTGACGATGACCAATTAATTATGAGATTTCAAGGTGCTAGACAGGAAAATTTTGATGAATTCAAATCTGACTTCTCAAAAGTTGTATCTACAACATTAGGAGAAAATTACAGATGTACACAAAATATAGTTGAACTATCAAAACTTGTAGCAGGAAAAATCACAGATCGTCTACCAAAAAACCTCAAATCTTCTAAAAAATCTAAAGACAAAGTTAGAGTGATTAGGGCCGATACTGACAAGGCAGAAGTTGAATATGTTGTTAGCGAAATTCAGAAACTTTTGAAAAAAAAATTTATCAATAGAGATGGGGAAAAAGTTAATTTTGATTATGGTGATTTTGCCATTCTATCAAGGAATAGGGAGTATGGAGACAAGTTTGTACGTGCATTAAACGCATACAACATTCCTACAACACACATAGGTGAGCTCAATATCTTTGAGACATCAATTATTACAGAATTAATGTTGTATATTCGAATAATAGATTCACCTAGCAGTACGGGAATGTATCTTAGCAAACTTCTAGCATCTGCAGGAATTAGTGATGTTAACATTCAAACAATTTACCACACAGCAAGAGATGCAGAGAGACATGTCTACGAGGGTGAGGCTGATGCAGTTTTTGAGGTGTTAAAGACTGCTAGTTCGCTAGATATAACACAAAAAAATGAAATTAAATCAATTGTAAAAACACTAGAAAGCACATTTAAATTTGCTGCAAAGTCATCTGTTTCAGAATTAGTTCATAATCTAATTTATTCAGATGCAACTGGTCTGATGAAGAGATGTTTACAGTTGAATAATTTAGAGAGTAGATTAAACATCATACTACTAAACAAATTTTATGAATTAACCCAAGAATTTGAAAATTTAAATCCAAATGATACATACGCACAATTCCTAGAACACTTGAATCTCTTACGTGCAATCAAAGTAGACGTTGATGAAGTCTTAGACATTGAAAACACTGTACATGTAATGACCATGCATAAATCAAAAGGAAAAGAATATCCAGTCGTATTTATTGCCGATGTTGCACAAGAAAGATTCCCATCACCACACAGGAAAGTGACGTTTTATGTTCATGAGGAACTGACACGTGGTAAAACAACTCTCACATTTACAGATGAAATTCAAGATGATGACGAGCGAAGATTGTTTTATGTTGCAATAACTAGAGCTGAAGAACTTTTGTACATTATTGCACCAAAGCGTTATGGTGAGAACATAAATGAGAAACCACTATCCACACTTTTAGCAGAAACCTGCTTAAAGCAGATTGGTGAGGATACTGTTATTCTTAATACGCAAAGTAAGAAACTCATAGAACTAATAGAGTATAATGGAAAAGACACTCTGCAGTTTAATCCAAAAGAGCCATTTGACAAACTAAAAGCAGAAGCACAGGAACAAGTAGTAAGTTCTGTTAATAAAATGCAGTTGGATGTTTCTATTGCAAGAATAATCCAACTTGCAAGAATTCAATATTTTGAAAAGCATCAAAAAGATGATCCAGAATGTAAAAAGTTTGATCCAACTGAAATACTTAATGTTGATATTTCAAATGTAAATCTAAGCCAACCTCTATCTGGAACCCCACTTCCTTTGTTTAATCCAAAGACGTTGACATTATCAAAATCTAGCCTTGAAACATACAAGACTTGCCCTTATCAGTTTCAGTTATCAAAATTAATGCGCATTCCAACTGGCCCTAATGTGTATACGGACCTTGGATCGTCAGTTCACAACATGATTGAAGAAACTGCTGCTAAATCAGGTAAGATTCCAACTAAAACTGCAGCTATGAAAAAACTAAAAGAAAAATGGATATTTAGAGCATATACAAATAATTCCGAAGAAAAATCATTTTGGAAAAGAGCTCAAAATATGACAGAAGTTTACTTGAAATGGCGCAAGTCAAACAAGAACAAGTTTATTGCATCTGAGATGGGAATTGATTACAAGTACGGAGGAGTTACACTATATGGAAAAATTGACTGGATTGAACAGGACATCAATGGCGACTATGAAATTATTGATTTTAAGTCATCTAAAAAGGCAGTTTCTCAAAACGCAGCAGAAAAAGACTGGCAATTACACATCTATGCTAAATTAATTGAAATGGAATATGGTAAATTGCCAACAAAGGCTACACTTTTCTTTTTGAATGTGGACAAGAAGGTCACCATCAAAATTGACAAGAATAAAGTGAAGAACATACTAGACACCGAATTAAAGCCCATCATCGATAAAATTTTGCAGGGCAATTTTGATGCCGATCCAGAGCATAACAAATGTACATTCAACTGCAATTACAAATCCATCTGCAGTTACAGCCTTTGATCATATTTATAACAAATTAGAATTCCTGGATCCTGTGGCAAAACTAAATGATCCTGACCCAAACACAAAATATCAGTCAAATCCTAACAGAAAATCCAAAATTACAGCACTGCGAACAAAAGAAAATCTAAATACAACACTTAGGGCATCATATTTCTCACAAGGAACAAGATTCATAGATGACTTGGAAGTTTATAAAATTCCAAAAGATGAGCTTCGTCTAAACTGGCGTAATCATAGACTTAGAGATAAAGTAAATGAACTTATTGAAGAAAGAAAAAAGTCGAAGTATAAAGTCGCAATACCAGATGACTTTGACGTCGAAGACAAAAGAAAGAAAGATGAAAGTGAACCAGATGACTTGGGAGGAGATGGTTTTCAGATCCAAGAATTGATAAAAGGAAAAGAAATTGGTGATATAGCAGAAGATGCAGATAAAAAAAGTGATTATCGTGGACAAGAAAATTCAATTTTTAATTTAATGGAGAAACATTCCAGGAAAGGTGGTAATGGTCAGCGTGTAGCAGGAGTTATTACACCTGATGGACTATTGATTAATGGAAATAGAAGATATTGTGTATTAGATGATCTTTTCAATGAAGCGGTAGAAAACGAAGATGATCCTAGTGATTATTCATACATGTATGTAGGAATATGTCCAGACAGTATTACAAATTTAGACATCATGTTTATGGAATTATTTGAACAAGCATCAAAAGATAATCCAGAACCATTTCATCGGATGAATTACGCAGGAACATTAAGGGAAGCATATGATGGTTTAGTTCTTCAGCAGAAGAAAAAGCCAAAAGGTGATCAATGGGATGAATCTATTGTTGCAATATTAGCAGCTGCACCAACTGGTGTGAGTGTGGACGAAATAGTTGAACATCTGGATTTACATGAATTTGCAAAAAAAATTCTAAAGAGAATAAAAACATTTAACGAAAAAATATTAACTCCTGAGCAGGACCTAAGTCGAATTTCAATAGATCGTCATGGTGAATCATCTAAAGTTCTTCAAATAGTATTCGATGGAAGTAAAAAATTCTTTGGAAGAGGAAAGACAAAGACAAAACCAATGGCTGCTGACAAAAAAATTAATCATATTAAAAAAATTGCTGCATATATCAAAGGAACATGGATTGACGTAGTAAAAGATGATAATGGTGACACCCGGCAGAAAGGTTCTGGTGAGCACGTGTGGAATAGTGATCTTGGATCTGGTAGAGGTACTAACAAGGACTCATTATGGGCAGCTGACACTAGGTTTGACACAGATGAATATTGGGCTGGATTGGAAAAAAAATTCGGTTGGGACGATGATGGAATGTTTATTGAGTTTGGAAAAGACATTGAAGATGAAATTGATGATATTAAAGCCCAGAATAGCATAAAAGAGCCTGTTAAATTTGCGGGGAGGTTGGAAAAGAATGTTAGGGATTTAACGAAAAAAATAACCACGGGAACCAAAATATCACAAAATAGAATAAAAAAGACTCTCGTATCAGAAAACAAGGTTGATTCATTGAAAAAAACCACGAGGCATCTTGCGCAAGTTGTCATGGAATTAGATCCTACTACCAAGAATTGTCCAACCTGTGGTCACGTCTTAGACTCAAAAACAAAAGCCAAACCACGAATTTCTAACAGAAGCAAATCTACATCAAGATCAACTACAGCAAATATTCGAAAAAGAAGAGTGTCTGCAGCAAAGAAAGCGGCGAAGACTAGAAAAAGAAGGGCGGCTGCAGCACAGCGTAAGAGAAACGCAGCAGCTAAGAAAGCAGCACATACTAGAAAAAGAAATAAAAAAAATAAAAGGTAAACCAAATGGGAATTATAGATCTAACAATTTCTATTGGTAGAGATTTAATTACAATTAAGGTTGATCCAAAAAGTAGTTTTGATCACGAAGAAGATGGAGAATTATATTTATCGGATATTTTCAATTTTACAACTGACGATGACGGGGAAACATATGTGGCAGAATCAAGCAACAATAATGGCATAATTGATGCTATCGTAAAACATTTGGGAAACAAATATGAAATAAACTTTGAAGGGAAACTACAAGAAGTTTTTGATAGACGCAAGTTATCAATAGACAAATTTGCGCAATTCAAAACAAAAAGTGATGAAATCTTAGCTAAAGAAGCAAATGAGCATAAAATAAAGTTAGTTAATTTTGAAGGATTTAAGAAAAAAGGCTACAAGCTTTTTGATTATCAAAAACCATCAATAGCGCTGATGAATGAAATTCCAAACACGGCCAATTTTTCTATTCCAGGTTCTGGTAAAACAATTATGGCATATGCCAGTTTTTTTTATTTACAAAAAGAGAAGAAAGTGAAACAACTCTTCATAATTTCTCCAAGACCATCTTTTGGACCATGGAAAGAATTGTTTGAGGAAGTAACTAACAAAAAATGGAAAAAACATGTTATACAGTATTCAGGGACAATTAAACAAAGAGAAAAAATTCTTAGAAGTTTGCATAAGTATGATGTTGTTTTGTGCACATTTGCAACTGCTACTAATGATATTGCAAAGTTGAGAGGATATCTTAGAAATAAAATGAATGGAGAAGTTCTTTTACTTCTTGATGAGGCACACCATATAAAATCAATTAATGAGATTACAGCAAGTGATAATCTGAGTGCGTCTGAAGCAATGATCCAGTTGGGAAAAGAAGTAGAGAGACGTTGTATTTTGACAGGAACCCCAATGCCTCATGATTGGGATGATCTATGGTCACAAATTACTTTCTTATGGCCATTCAATGAACCATTTGGAACTCGCCTTGAGTTTAAACAAAGAATCAAAAATTCTATGGATATAGCAGACGATGTTGCCGAAATTATAGAATTCATGTGGACGCGTGTTTCACATACAATGGTAGAAGCTGATTTACCAGAAAGAAATTTCGTGCGTATTCATGTTCCAATGGATAAAGACCAAGACGATATCTATACAATGATTGAAAGTAGACAAAATACACTTCCTCGAGGATATGGTGCTGCTCGGATAAGAGAGTGGCGAAGGGCCAGAATAATGAGATTAATGCAGGCTAGTTCAAATCCAAACTTAATTATTAAAAACGATGAGGCATTCAAATTAGGAGCACTAAAATCAGCAAATGCGAAAGATGCAAAGATTATCAAAAAAATTATGGATTACAAAAAGGTTATCCCAACAAAATTAAAAAAAGTAGCAGATCATGCAAACCAAATCTCAGATAAGGGTGACAATGTAGTTATTTTTACACAATTTAGAGGAAACGTCCACACATTATATGATCTTCTAGTCAATAAAGGAAAAAAGCCGTCATGGATTTCTGGCGAAGTAACTGATCATGATGAACAAGAAAATATAGTCAGAGAGTTCAAAGAATGGGCAGTAAATCCAAAAAACAAGAAAGGAAAAATTCTAATTGCCACAGCAGGGACGTTATCAGAATCGGTATCTCTTCATAAACTGGGAAAAGAACATGTTTGTAATAATGCAATTTTTCTTGAGCGAAGTTATGATGCTGGAAAATTTATGCAAGCGTTACACCGGATTTATAGAATTGGCTCAGATAAGAGAAAAACATGTAATTGGTATGTGTACATGAGTACACCAGCAAAAGACAGTGGAGTTATAGATACAGTTGATGAAAGAATAGATGATGTATTGCAGTATAGATTAGAAAGATTATACGATTTACTAAATGACGAATTACTTCTACGCCCATTAAATATTGACTCGTCAGATGATGATGATGGATCTTTTGGTGATGATGAGGACCAAGATGGAATTCTAGATAGGGTTTCTGGTACATAATATAGAAAAATGATTCCAGAAATACAAATCATCTTACAAAGAATTTTATCTTTTGATAAAAGTAGGAAAACAAATTCAATTAAACCAGCTAAAATTGAAAAGTATTTTTTATTCCGAGAGCTTTATCAAAAAGAAGCAAAAATAGGTAGGGATTGGGCAAAAATCTATCCTGTTGCACTTGATTTAGGCTTGATCAAAGAGAAAGCAGAACATAGAAAGGTTTGGACCATAATTACAGAAAAAGGTGTTGAATTTGAATCTATGATAGAAGACAGTTTAACATTAACAACTCAACAAAAAAGATTCCTTTTGAAAAACTGTATACTTGGAAAAAATGAATTTTTAGGTATTAATCAGTTTGTAAAAACTACAGAAATAGGAAAAAATGGATTTGAAATTTATTTGGAAGACTTAGATGATTTGAGAGATCTTTCTGCTAGAGATTTCAGAATTATTGCAGAGTTAGGTCTTAGAGAATTTGTTAAAGATGAAGAAAAAGCTGCTATACCTAAAGATTTTGCGGACATTGTAGATGATCATAAACAGAATCGTGATGAAGTTTCAGAGCCAGATTTTGATGCGGCATACAAAGATCAAAAAGCTGTTGGAGACAAAGCAGAAGAATTTGCCGTGAAATATGAGAGATTGTTTCTAAAAGATAATGGAACAAAAGAGCAAGTTGAAAAATTTAATGAACTAAATTCTAAAGAAAATATTATCGCAATCAGAAATATACGTGCAGGGTACGATGTTCAATCATTTCGAAATAAGAAATCTAAGGTAAAAAATCCAGATAAAAATATAGAAGTGAAAGGAAGAAAAAGAAAAGTTAGATCATTTATAATTTCTAGTGGTGAAGTAAAAAAAGGAATACAATATTCAAAGCAAAAAGATAGGGAACATTGGATTTACTTTTATTGGAATATTGAAAAGAAGAAGAAAACCAACATTGACAATTTGAACGATAAAGAGAAACAAGATTTTCTTGAACCGGCAGCAAAGATTCCGTTTGAAAAATTAAACATTAAGTTATGTAAAAACTGTCTAAAATATTTGGTGAAAGTTGATGAATTTATTTAGAATGGTGTTTGGATATGGAAAACAGAATTAGAAGTTTGATAGAAATTCATGTTAGCGAATTTCTTGAAAATAGATTAAAAACTATTCAGAAAATAGAATTAGAAGATTATGAAATAAACTCATTTTTGCTTGCAAGTGTTAAAGACCAATTGGGAATGAAAAATCAAAAAGATTTAGCCAGATGGATAGTTACTCAGAGGAGTGAAAGAGGTTTGGTAACTAGTTTTGGAGGTGTTTTACAGAAAATTGCAAAAACATTTTCAGACGAGGCAACTACACCTGGATTTACCATGACATTGAAGAAGAATGGCAAAAAATACAACATTCTAGTAACTTCAGGACCAAATCCATTTGCTAAACGGCAGACGGTTGATGTTAGAAGACAGTTTGAGGATTCGGTAGAGTCAGATCCAATCTCTATTCCAGTTTTGGGAATGTGCTATGGAAATGATAATGCGGTAAGTAATATTGTTAAATCTGAACTAAAAGGAATGAAATACTATGCTGGTAGAAAATTTTGGGAATTTCTATCAGGTGAAGAAAGATGTAGAGATGATATTCTAAAGATTATTACAGAAACAGCTGAGAATTTTCAAGGTGAAGACAACAAATCAATTTCTTCACTTACTGAAAAAAAGATTAATCAAATTGAAAAAAGCCTTTCTGCCAAGTATGGAAAGGATGAAAAGAAATTCTGGAAAAAACTATTCAGAGATATTTATATTTAAAAAACTGATGAATGTGTTATGCGAGTCGATCAAATAATTAACGCAGATTGTTTAGTTAGGCTAAAAAAGATGGATGGTGATTGTATAGATCTTATCGTAACATCACCTCCATATGCTGGAAAAAGAGGAGATGATTATGATACACAGCCTATCTCTGGATACAATGAATGGTTTTTACCAATTTCATCTGAACTATTACGTGTTTTGAAACCAACTGGTTCGTTCGTTTTAAACATAAAAGAGCCTGCAGTTAACGGCGAAAGATCAACTTACATTATTGAATTAATCCTAGATATGAAACAACAGGGATGGATATGGACAGAAGAATACATTTGGAGAAAAACAACATCATTTCCAGGACACTGGAATAATAGATTTAGAGATGGGTGGGAAAGATGTCTTCATTTTACAAAAGGCAAAAAGTTTACAATGAATCAAGATGCAGTTAAAATTCCAATAGGAGATTGGGCAGATTCTAGATTCAAAAAGAAAAATGCTAAAGGCAAGCTAGTAAAAAAGCCAAAAGAAGAATTATCAAAAGACGATAGAAAACGAAGAAGATCAAAATCAGGCAGTGGGCTAGAAAGAGAAGTAGGAAATTGGTATGATAGAGATAAGGTAAATCCTGATAATGTGTTGGAATTTGCACCCGTTGTCAATAATCAAAAAGAACACAGTGCTACATTTCCTGATAAATTACCTGAATGGTTCATAAAATTATTCACAAATCCAGGAGATTTGGTGCTGGATCCATTTGTGGGCTCTGGCACTACTGCATTTGTAGCAAAAAAACTAGGACGTTACTACATTGGAATTGAGAAAAATAAAGCATATGCCAAACAAACAACAAAAAAACTAAACGAATTAAAAAAGCAAAAGAAAATTGGAGACTTTTAATAGTTCCAGGTGAATTCTTGGCTATGACTTCATATCAGCAGATCAAAGATCACATACAAGAAAATCATGGGAAGAAAATCAAATCTGTATGGATTGCACATGCAAAAGAAATTTACGGCATACCAATCAAACAAGCAGGCAATCGCAAAGGAGAACGTCGTTGGCCATGTCCAAAGAAAAATTTACCATTAATCAAAGAAGCATTTGAACATTTTAAGATGATTTAGATATTTTAAGTAGGAATTCTTCAAAAAGATGGATTCATAGCTCAGCATGGATAGAGCGGGTGGCTTCGGACCACCAGGTCGGGGGTTCAAATCCTCCTGGGTCCGTTTACTTCTCAGAGATAATTTTCTCCAATTCCTTTCTTAGATTACTACCTTCAGTATAATCAGGCTTGAATGCAGATATTTCACGTTTTCTTCGCTCCAACTCAAATCCTTTATGCCATTTACTGTCTATATCAATTGCAAAGCAGTGACCACCATTGTTCTTTATCATTGAAAAACAAGGAATGTCACTTGCACCATCACCTAGGTAAATCATATTCTCAAATGGAATTCTTCTTTTTTCTTCTTCAGCAAAAGTATTGACATTGTATGGTTCTTCTCTAATGTCAGAAACTCCTTTGTTAATGGCATAAACGAATTTTGTTTTTTCTGTGAATGTAATACTAGATTTCACGCCTGTAATCATGCCATTTTCTTCATAAAAACTACTGCCAAAAATATCTGTAAATGACTCTGAAAGTATAGTACCTTGCATTAGAGATTCTATTCCACAGGAAACAACATAGCCTTCAACTGAAACGTCATGTTCTTTTGCTATTGATTCATTAATTTGAGTGAGAAATTCTGTTACTCCTGGAAATGGATTAATTTTTTTTCCAAATTCTGCAAGCTTTGCATTTGTATCTTGGGAAATTTTACCCTGTTTAATCAATTTAGCAATTTTTGTCATCCAAGCTAAAGGTGGATCCCATCCAAGTTTGACTGTGTCACTAATTTCATCCCAGAACAAATCAACGTTAATTCCATTATCAGAAAGAAGGAGGCTTGTTGTGTCATCCATCAGTGTATTATCACAATCACATATTATGGCAAAGTTTTGAGGCATGATTAGAATTGTAATATTTGCATAAAGGTATTTTCAAAATGCATAATAGTTTGGAGCATAATACCAGATAATGACAAAACATTTTGCATACGGTTCAAATCTATGGTTTGAACAAATGGATGACCGATGCCCACAAAATGCCAAAGTAGGTATAGGACTTTTGGAAGATTTTAAATGGATTATATCAGAGCGTGGATATGCCAATATTGTAGAATCCAAAGGTGATTATGTCCTAGGTTTTGTATTTACTATTTCTAAAAGTGATGAAGAAAACTTGGATGATAAAGAGGGAGTTTCATCGAACTTATACACAAAAGAAAAGCAGTGGATCAAAGGCAGTGATGGAGAAAGGAAGAGGTGTATGTTGTACATTGATCGAGTGAGACCAGACGAAGGAGATCCAAAAGAGGAATATATTGTTAGAATCAATAAAGGAGTCAACGATGGCTTAAATTTTAAACCACAACACCCGCAAAAGCGGACCAAGGCTTATGTTCGAAAATACATCAGAAAATTTATCCCATAGCCATCCTGAATTTCACGCCTAGAACTTAAGTAATACTTAATTTTAAAACAATGAAGTTTATTAATACTTAATACCATAAAACCACATGCAACAACAAAATAACAACTGTCAGCCCCCATGTGGGTGCAACGGTGAAGATGAACGCTTGACTGAGATCAAGTTCGTAGGGATTGAGTTTGACCCAAAAAAAATTCCATCACAAGAATCGGAATTAAATCGGTGTCTTCAATCTGACTACAGAATACTAGAACGTGTACAAACGGCAACAGGATTAGTTTTCCTGTTAGGGAAATTTGAATACACTTCCCCTCTACCAAAAATAGAAGGAGAAGAATATTGTTTTCCAAAAATCCCTGATGACGCAGAAGTTCTAGACAAAATTAAAAGGGGTGCAGAAGTAGCATGAGTAAACTTTCACACCCCCATTTTTTTTCATTTAATTCATTAGCGACAATATTACATTTTAGAAAGAAGGAAAAAATTGGTGGCGGGTTTATTTTAGATCTAGAGGAATATGAAAAAATAATAGAAAATCAAGGAGGTAGAACAAATAACAATGTATAGAGGTAAATGTATTAAAACTTGCATTTTGGATACTGATTCCACAGATTGCTGGGTTAGAAATTTCCATGTAGGTATTCTTGGGAAGAAAAGAAAGAGAGTTGGTGTAGTTTGATAAAATGTATTAAGAAGAGGGTGAAATAGCAGTATGCAAAATAAACCAAACCCCGAACATAATTTTGAGGACGCAGCAAATGTATTCTACGTCAGCAAGTGTAGGATAATTCAGAACAGTTTAACATTTGATCCATATGTGATCCCAAATGGAAGAGTGTATATCTTTAGTAAGGCAAAACCAAGAGTCTGTCAAGATTTCTATAATTACAATGCGAATCAACATGAATATCCAATCTTTCTAATAGGAAGAACAAACAACATGTGTGATTGTAATGCTGCTGGAACTACCCGTCAAGACCAGATTAGGTTTAATGATGATAATGAAAGAGAATATTACGAAATAATTAGGGAGGGGAAAAAACCAGTTTTTGGATTATGGTGTCCTTACGATACCCATTTACTGCTCAAATGTTGGCTTGACACTGTTTGTGTAGAAGGTGTAGATACTAGATATGACGACTCTGAGGCTGAAATTGCGAGGGAGCAGTATGGGCAGGATTCGGTTCTTAAAATCCATCATAATGGTTGTCACGAAACATTACCAGAAACACGGAACCGTAACCTAAGAGAGGCATTGGGAACATAATGACGAAAATATCTCCACCTAAAGTAATAAACCATAAAGTAGCAGTGAGATACGTTCAGTCACTACTTAAGGAGCATATTTCAGGCTTGGAAGAAGTTTACGATGTTGATGTTGGTGGAAGGCAGCCATTAGATCTTACTAGCCGTTCAGCGACGCATGGAATTGAAACAGCGATAATTGTCTTCGATCATTTTACGCTTGACAAGAAAGGTATGATCAGGTATTATACAAAAATGAAACTAGATGCTTGTGCGTATTCCTTAATTTGTACAAATGCTAGAAAGAAAATCTTGGTCATTACTGATTTTCAATTATTTCATCAATGGAAAGAATATGTAAAACAAAAAAATAAGATTGATACAGGAAAACTAAAAGAGGCACCAGCAAGTGATCTCACTAAAGAACCACGTGAACCTTCCAATTATTTTGTAGATGGTAGTGGCACTGACCAAGAAATACGAGTTATACTAATTGATTTTCCAGTTTTTGAAAATACAGGCTGGTCAAAATCAAGTAACAAGACTTTGACATTTTCACAGATACTTACTGAATTAAAATTTGGTTTATTGGATGCAATTGATATAGTAGCACCAGTTGGTAAATCAATTATTGAAGGTGTTGGAGAACCAATTGATAAGAATGAAAATCAAGATTATGCAGGTGTTATCGATTACTTGTTAAAAAGACGTGGTTATGTTAGCTCTGAGACGCCTAAGATAAAGGCATAGAGAAGGACCTTCCAAGAATAGATTATCAGTTAGTAGTATCTCTAGTATCAATGGTAGCAACTTGTAGTTTAATTAAATTAATAGCCATTATTATGAATGGAAAATACAATACAAAAAGAAATAGATTCGCTGAATAAGCAAGTTGGCCAGCAATCAGACCTTCTTTTATCAATGCACAAAGTTAGCGAACTGCAAACTCGGATGTTGCTCGAAGAAAACGAAAACCATGAAAAAAATCGCAATCTGGAAATCAAAGAAATGAGATACATTGGAGTTGAGTTTGAATACCAAAAGGTTGCAGTAGGACAACGTCTCATAAATGAGGCACTAAAGGAAGGCTTCCAACCACAGAGGGATTATGAGCGTGGGAGTGGAATTGTTATGGTTATGGCAAAATGGGGACCAAAAAATGCAGGCACAGGCACAGAATAAGGACTCGAAGGTAAAATCCCTTGCCGAGACTGCATTTGACATTTTAACTGGATTTCTAATGTACATACCAATCAATTATTTTGTTCTGCCATTATTCATAGACACCATTCAAAATCAGGAAATTTTTGGTTTAATGCAGATTAGTGGACTGTTTACGTGTGTTGCATTGGTTAGAAAATACACCATACGAAGATGGTTTGAGAAAAGACGTCAGCAACATCTATGATGTCATTTCGTGTACATGAGCTTCACCGTTATCTGTTAACCCAACATAATAACTTTGACCGATTTTTTCAATTTCAATAAAATCCCATTTGGTTACCAGTTTTTGAATTATGTTTTTGTCTAATGATGTAAGTATGTTTCCAGCTGGTGGAAGTATGTTCTTATTGACACATGCCTCTGCTAAATGTTTCTTTTTTATCTTCTTCTTTATATGACCTGATGGATCGTGATCTTTTTTACATCCTCGTTCACACGTGCCTGATTGGTTTTGATTATAATCACGAATTATGATCATGGCGCCTAGTAATCTTTTACCTGGTAATACCATTTTTCGTTTTGGAATTTCTTTTATTTCCCTTACCCCTTTTGATAACTGGCGTGCCCCTGGTTTGAACCCTTCATATGATTCAGATTCTGCATAATATTCTGTAATGTTGGATTGATCTTCCAGTGTCATTATTGCTCTATCAAGTGCTATAGCATGATTTTTTGATCCACTTGCAATGTTTACATAAATATCATTACCAGAGAGACTAAGAAATAATTTGCGTGCCTCTTTAGTTATAGACTCGACATCTCTCCAATTTGCAAAAACTTTTTCCGTTTCAATTTTTTGCACTTTTAGCTCTTTGATTACACGCGCAATGTATTCCCCTGCCTTGTCTTCTGATTTATTATTATGAACAAGAAGATACACTTTATCTGCTTCAAGTTCTATTGCAGGCATAACAATCCTGTCAACCTCAAAGCCCACAGGTGCGATATGTATGCGTTTTTTGACCTTCATGGTATCCCTATTATTGATACTATCAACATAGTATAAAAATATTTGATTGTGATACCTTCATTGCATTGATTTTACTACTAAAAAAACGCATTTTTACCACCTTTTTACAGGTGGTTGATGGTGTAATGCTTATTAACCACCAAGTGCTAATTAATAGTATGCAAAGTATGTATACTAATGGTAATATTAAAATTACCGAAGCGCGTAGTACTTTTGGAGATGATGAAAATGGAATTGAGTGAAAGAGAAAAATTTATTGTGCACTTTATGGCTGCAACAATTTTTGGAATGAGAGAAAATGCATCAGAATATGCAATATCCTCTGCAGTTGAGAAATTAAGAAGAGCTAGATGTGAGAATCTTTCTGTTACGAATGCAAAAAAATTGGTAGACGCAGTTCTAGATGAAGCAACAAGAGGTACAATGATCATAACTAACAGAAATTTTAGGAACGAGGATTTAGTATGAGGTGCATTACATGTAAAAGGGTTGTAAGACATCCTGCAAAACATACAAAGAAAGTACGTATGTGTGGTATTTGTCGTAAACAAGAGGTAACTAAAGAAGGTGAACAAATCCAATTTATAATTACTAATGGGAGGTCTTCTACATAACTAAGACGAAAAAGAAGATCAAGACCCCATTTGGAGAAATTAAAAACACAACGGAATCCAAAGAAAATATCTTTGGAGAACAGTGTCGTACAGATGATCAGAAAGAAAAGGAGGCACAACGTGCATTACATGCAAGACTCTCACAGGATGATCGAGAGAAAGCATACAAGTGGGTTGCATACTACAAGGCTCTTGTAGATGAGGATGATGGCCCATGAGTAATTGGTTTCTATACATTGGAATATTTCTTGTCTGTTCAGGAATTGGAACAGCATTTGGTATTATCATGTTGGTGCTGTACTTTTGGAATGATCTTGGAAAGAAACTCAAGTGCTCACAGTATAACGACAATACCTACAACATCAATAATCTGAACGTCAACTCTAATTCTGGGAATGACAAAGACGACTTTGACACACCAATGGAACACATGTCAAAAGATGTCAGGGAGGAAATGAGATGACCAGTTACGAACAAAATTTTTGTTCAAGATGTGAGAAAAAGTGTGATCCTAAGCAACTCGTTAGTTTAGTGTGCGGTCGGGCGGCCCACCCTGGATCACCAAAATATACTACCATCTTATTGATTTGTGGAAACTGTACGGAGTCATTTGGAAAGTGGTTGTTAAAATGCAAAACAGAACGTGACTTGACTTTCAGGGATAAGGAGGAAGTGAGATGACCTTTACAGCAAGAGAGCGGTTCATCTACTATATCACATCAGCCATGACTATGCGCGGCATGCGTATGATAGATGACAGCAAGATGAAACGCATAATGTCATTAATCCTGAAAAATAGATGTAGAAAATTAACAAAAGATGATACTGAGCAAGTATATCGTGACATAGAAGAGGAAGTTGTGTTTTCGGGACCTGTGTTTGACAGATCCAAGAAAAGAAAGGAAGATCCGGGTCTGGAGGATTGGAAATAATGGCCAAAAAAGAAGTCAGAAAAGTAAACACAAATGAAATTGAAGGAGAATACATTCTAAAGAATACAGATCCTGACAAGAAGAAGATCATATTCTCTACTGTTATTTGGTATGATCCAGAAACCGAGAAGTATTATTTCAAATCTGAATCTGACATGAATGGAAACGCACTTGCAGGACAAGTAGTTTCTCACAAACTCATTCAAGATTTACTTAGTATTTCAAAGTGGACGTTGAAACCTATTGGAAAGTTATGGAATGATCCTAATCGTGTGCATCCAGGAGGAATTGATACAAAAAAAATAGATAATGATGGTCCAAAATATGCAGGAGCACCATACAATCGAGAAGAAGATGAGAAAGCAATCAAAGCTGCACTAAACAGACTTGATGAGAAAGAGGAATTCATCTGTCAAAAATGTGGTGAGTTGATATGGACTGTGGGTGATGGTACAGTTGATCCAAAGTCGTGGAGAATTTTCCATGACTGCGGGTTATGTTATGGGTGCTGGAAAATCCAGAAAGATCCAGATGCATCTACAGAAAAATTTCAACGATCAATGGATGAATTTTGGGATGAAGTTAAAGATGATTTGAATGAAACACGTTCTGGAGGCGACCTCTAGTTATGTGTGGGAGAAAAGAAATAGAATCTGCACTAGACAGACTTCGCAAGAAAAAGGAGTTTACCTGTATAAAATGTAGTAAGTGGATAGCTAATGTAGGAGATGGCCTTCATGATACATGTACAGAAGAGTGGAAAACTTTTGAAGAATATGGATTATGCTATGAATGCTTTACTAAAGAAAAAGATCTTGATGTAGCTAGAGAAAAATTTCAAAATTCAAAGGATGCGTTTCTGGATGCAGTAAACTACGATGCAGAGGAGGACACACGATAATGTCATGGCAATTGCAGTTTCTTATTGTCTACATGTGCATATATCGCTCGGATATGGACATAGCATCAAAAGGAAGAATGTTAGAGATAGCACACAACGATTTTGGAATTTCAAAAGAAGAATTTGATTCATTTCAAAAAATGATAAAAAAAGAAACACTTGCAGCAACTACAAAATTCTTCAACTATAGCAATCATCTATTAACAAAACTAGAAGATAACTCAGAATCAGGAGGTGATGTGAATGAGTATGTGTAAAACATGTTTGAAAGACAGTAAAGAACACACCAAAAAACTGTGGCAAATGCATCTAATCGCACAGAATTGTATGTTATGTCATAAAGATAGTGACCATCATAGTGAAAAACTGTGGCAAATGCATCAAACAACAATACAAGAAGCTGCTGGAAGGCAAAAAATTTGTGAAGTGACTCTTGGATTTGGTAGAAAGGGTGTAGGAGTCATAAAAAAATGGAACACACCGGAACGTGGTACCAGCGCAAACTTCCAAACTGAAATAATTCCAGTTCATATGTACTGTAGACAGTGCGGATTGGCGGTTGGAAGTGACGAAGAAGACAATGCAGATATCCTAGATGGATTGTGTGAGGAATGTTTCTGTGAAGAAACTGACCAGGAATATGACAGTCCTTTTGGTGAATGTCTTACAGGCAAGAGTAAGGGACTTGATCTTGTACGAGACTGGAGGCCATCTTAGAATGGCTTCCAATCTGGATGCAAATCTTACAAAAAGAGAAGAGTTTGTGGTTTGGTTAACTGCAATGCTAATGATGCCAAACGAGAACCTTGATCATGACTCCAAAGAGCGAGTAATTCGCTGTATAAAGACTGCAATTGCAGGTGGAATTGTGGATGATATGAACACGTCAAAAAGCAAGGAAACAGATCAAAAGTTGTTTGAACAGATGTTTGATCACTTGGTGGATGTCCAAACAAGTGTGTTTAATGAGCTTACTAGACTAAAGAAATTCCTTGACATGTGCTATGGCCCATCAAAAGACGATAGAGAAGTTCCAAAATTCAAAAACTAAGAAGTATCAATAGTATCTGTGATATCAACATCCGGTTTAATTGTATTTTTGATTCATTTATGACATTGATAAAATCAGGTATAGGAACTCACATCATTGATTATTTTTATAATTACAAGAAACGGTATCAAGTTTTAAGGACAAAAACTGGTTCAAACCTCACATTCTGGATATGCATCATCAATTCTGTTGGTTTTGCCTATATGGTGTCATGGTGGTGTAGCTATTATTCTTGGGTAGCTCTTGGCTCATTAGAGGAACTACATCCATTAGTGTTTGAGATTTCCATTCATCTACCAAACATCTTCTTGTCGGTCATATGTCTTACAGTTCTGGACAAGATCACACATGGCATGCTAGTTGTGAATCAATATGCACAAAAACTCGTGTTTAAAGGAATACAGAAATTTGATCTGTATTATTGGCGTAAATTTAGAAAACAGGGACCAATCACCAACATGCTGTTTCGCATACAACAGAACTTTCAGAACATGCCGATACAGAAACGAAGACAAGTGATACTTGGTGGTACTGCAGTAGTAGCAGTTTGGTACTGCTTTGAGATGGGATTGATTGGTGTATAATAGTAATGAAACATTGTACAAAGGAAATAGTAACAGAAATCATAAAGTATAGATGTAAATGTGAAACCTATGACAATCCCATTGGCTACTTTAAACTCCGGTGGGAGAGATTCGGTTTTTGTACTGATGATTTTACAACACCAGATTTTCTCATCAGATTAGGATTCCCAAAAGACTTCATAGAACCACTGTTGAAAGATGGAATTTTCCGGGACAAAAGTCATGTTAATTACATGGATTTTCTGTCTGCAGTGGCAGAACTCTATGAGATACGTTTACCTCTAGCCATACCTGGTAAATTCAGTGAGGAAATGGGTCCTGTTGACCAAATGGTCGATGCAATTGAGCACGCCATGGTTTTAGAAGATCCAACCGCCGTGGTGTTTTACCCACAGATATCGGAATAACAACTGCCTTTTCATTTTTCATCTTTGTAGTCATAGAGGCTTATTCTACTACCTAAAGCTCAACATTTTTGATTAGTCAGAACTATTACAATCTCATTTGTTTGGTAGTTGGAAAGAGCTTAAGTGAAAGTCTCAATTAGACTCAAATCTTATGTCTCATTCTCACCTTA
>Ga0315338_1002182_pt1 | contig 20421 bp, 20 predicted proteins | sample ASW8metaG_FD_204518 | JGI IMG/M metagenome (GOLD analysis project Ga0315338, IMG submission 204518) | Ammonia-oxidizing marine archaeal communities from Monterey Bay, California, United States - ASW #8 | ecosystem: Environmental > Aquatic > Marine > Coastal | place: USA: California | collected... | reverse complement strand
AGTGCGACATCCGAAAGCCGGAGTCGCCGGCCACGACGGACGAGACGTACCAGGTCTCGCGCATCTCGGCCTTCAACTCTTCCTCGTCCTCAGCGGCAGCGCTCATCGCCAAGGGCACGAGCCCGCCAAATATCGCGCCCACGAGGAGCCCGGCCCGAAGCAGGGCCGATGCATGGAAGCACGCAGCGCGACTGAAAGATTCGATCGACATTAGTTCGGGACTCCCGAAGGTCCTGTGTCCTCGACGATTCCGAACAGCAATTCCGGGATCGTCGGAGCCTTCATCTGAGGGGGGATCGGCAGGTCGAGCAGCGCGAGAACCGTCGGCGCCACCGAGAGACTGGAGACCGTCCCGATCGTCGATCCCGCACGAACGCCGCGCCCTCTTGCCACGAGCAGCCCGGCCATCGTCGGCTCGTGAGATTCGTAGCCATGGAATCCATCGATCCGCGTTCTCGCCGTCACGATCGCCGTCCCGATCGGTGCGCGTACCACGAAATCCCCGAAGCGCGGATCATCCACATGCCAATCCTCGGGCGCTTCCTCCCGAGCCCACGCACGAAGCCCCGCCTTGCGCGCGACCTCGACCGCACGCGAGAGGCTGTCCGGCGTTTTCTCGCCTTCGTCGAACACACCGATGGCGAACCCGCCGACGCCCATCAGCGAGACGTCCAGTCCCGCTCGACCCAGCCGGCTGCCGAGATTCACCCGCTCCGTCGCCTTCGACATGCCGTGATCCGAGACGAAGATCAGGGTCGTCGACCCAAACAGGTCACGCTCTTCCAATTCGCGCACGAGGCGCGCGATCTGGATGTTCTGGGGCGCGAGAGATCGGGCGACCGATCTCGTACCGGGACCCGACGAGTGGGCCGCATGGTCGGCCCCATGGAACCAGGACATGATCAGCCGGGGTCGCTTCGAAGGGTCTTCGAGGTCGAGCCATTTCAGGATCTGGGTCACCTTCGTCTTCTCGAGAGTCCGCGAGGAGAATTTTCGCGTCTCCGTCGGCCCAGGCCCACCCTGCCACGGACCTTCCGATCCGACCCAATAGAAGGAAGCCGTCGGCAGGCCGTTCCGCTCCGCAATCGACCAGATCGGCTCGGATTCGATCCATGTATGCGGTGCATCGCGCGAGAACCGACCGCGGATCGTATCGATGAAGACGTTGTTCACGAGGCGATGTTCCTCGGGTCGGACGCCCGTCGCGAGGCTCACGTGAGTCGGAAAGGTATTGGAGGGATCGACGGGCATGAGCCCGGCGGCGCGAAGCCCCCGGCGACCCAGCTCGACGAGACTCGGCAGCTGGTCCTCCGTGAGATCGGCGGGCCGCGTGCCATCGAGGGAAATCAGGATGACCGTCGGCAGTCGAGTCGATGTCGCTCGTGCCTCTTCGGCAGTGGTGACCGATCCCGAATTCGACCCGACGAGCGCTCCGCCGACGAGCGCGACGAAGACGAAGAACCCGAGCGGGCGTCTTCTCGGGCGTTGGATCGAATGTGCGTCACGTTTCACGGGATGCGATCTCCGGAGCGGGAACTTACCATCGGTGCGAATGCAAAGCGTCCTCTCCATAGCAGGCTCCGATCCGACAGGTGGGGCCGGATTGCAGATGGATCTGCAGGTCTTTCGTTCCTTCGGTGTGCACGGAGCGGCTGTTCCGACCGCCCTCACCCAGCAGGACGGCAACAAGGTCGGTCGGGTTCTGCCGGTCTTTCCATCCGTACTCCTCGACCAGCTCCGATCGACCCTCGCCGCCCTCGAACCCGCGGCGATCAAGATCGGCATGCTGGCGACCGACGACAGCGTCCGGAACGTCCTGCTCGCCCTGGCCCGGGTTCCGGACACCCCCGTCGTCATCGACCCGATCCTCGCTGCGAGCGATGGCACGAAGCTCCTCGAAACCCGCGCGCTTCCGGCCCTGCGCGACCTGATGCATCGACGCTGCCTGATCACGCCGAACTGGCCCGAGGCCGAGATCCTCGTGAACGACTCCCTGCCCAGGCGACGAGATGGCGAAGCCGCGGCGCGACGCCTCCTCGAGGACTTCGAACTCGAGGGTGTCCTGCTGAAGGGCGGCCATCTCGACGGCGACGCCGACGATCTGCTCGTGACGAGAGTCGCTGGCGACCAGGAGGTCGAGATCGTCTGCGAATGGCTGCCGGGCGAGCGGTTCCCCGGCCCGTCGGTTCACGGGACGGGCTGTGCGCTCTCCGCGGCGATCGCGGCTGGACTCGCTCGGGGTCGACCGCTGCGCGAAGCGGTCGTCGAGGCGAGAGCGTTCGTCCGCAAGGCGATCGAGAACGCGCATACGCTGCAGAACGGCGCACGGATCCTGGCCCTTCCGTGAGTGAACGACGAGACCCGATCGACATCTACACGGAAGGACTCGAAGCGGCCGGCGTCGAGGAGGCGCTCTGGAGCGGGCGTTCGCGACTCGCCTCGAACGCTCGACTCCTCTGCTTCCTCGCAATCCTCGTCATTGGATGGCTCGTCTTCGGCACCCGGAGTCTCGCGGCAGCATGGATCGCGCTGCCCGGACTGGGATTCCTCGTACTCGTCGTCGCACACGATCGCATCCTGCAACGGGAAGAGCGCGCCTCACGCATGCGGCGATTCTACGAGGAGGGCATCGCACGCCTCGAAAATCGATGGGTGGGAGCCGGGGACGCGGGGGACCGCTATCGCGACGCGATCCATCCCTACACGGCGGACCTCGACGTGTTCGGCGCCGGGTCGCTCTTCGAACTGCTCGCCACGACGCGAACCGCGACGGGAAGCGATCGCCTCGCGAGCTGGCTGTCCGAACCGGCCGACGCCGCGACGATCCGCCGGCGCCAGGCGGCCGTCGACGAGCTTCGGCCCCGGCTGGACCTACGACTGCGCATGGCGCTGGCCGGCGATGAATCGAGTTCTTCGCTGCAGCAGGAAAATCTGGAATCGTGGGCAGCGGCGCCGGCGGCCGCACTGCCGCGCGCGATCTTCTACCTCGCCCTCTCCGCGACCAGTCTCTCGCTCGCCGGAATCGGGCTCTGGATCTTCACGACCTCGGGGCCCGTTCCCTTCTTCGCCGCCCTTGCGGCGCAGTCGCTCCTCGCGATCGCCGTCCGCAATCGCGTCCGACCCGTCCTGGCGGCAGCGGAGACACCCGTCCAGTCCCTCGCCCGAACGGCCTCGCTGCTCGGCTGTATCGAGTCCGAAAGCTTCGACGCGCCCCTGCTCGTCGAGCTGAGCGCCGAACTCGAAACGACCGGCCACCCGCCCTCCGTCGAACTCGAATCCCTTCGTCGCCTCGTCGATCGGCGGGATGCGCGCGCGAACCAGTTCTTCGCCCCGATCGCGGCGCTCCTCATGTGGGGAACGCACGTGGCGCTCGCCCTCGAGAACTGGCGCCTTCGATGTGGACCGCGACTTCCCGTCTGGGTGGAGGCGGCGGGAGAGATCGAAGCGCTCTGTGCACTGTCGAGCTTCGCCTTCGAGAATCCCGAAGACCCCTTCCCGGAAATCGTAGAGGGCGATCCCGTATTCGAGGGTCGAGGACTCGGACATCCGCTGCTCGCCCGCGATCGCTGCGTCCAGAACGATCTCGCACTCGGCCGTCGGCCCCAGGCGCTCGTGATGAGTGGATCGAACATGTCGGGCAAGAGCACGATGCTACGCACCGTCGGCTGCAACACGATCCTCGCCTTGGCCGGCGCGCCCGTCCGCGCGGCGGACCTCCGCCTTTCGCCCGTACGGATCGCCGCCTCGATCCGCATCGTCGATTCGCTGCAGGAGGGTCAGTCGCATTTCATGGCCGAGATCACGCGTCTGCGACAGGTCGTCGAGATCTCGCGCGGCACGACCCCGGCGCTCTTTCTCCTCGACGAGATCCTGCACGGCACGAACTCGCACGATCGGCGTATCGGAGCCGAAGCGGTGATCAAGGGACTCGTCGCCCATGGCGCGCTCGGTATCGTCACGACCCACGACCTGGCGCTGACCGAGATCGTCCCGGACAGCGACGGCAAGCTCGACAACGTGCATTTCGAAGACCATCTCGAAGAGGGACGGATGCAGTTCGACTATACGCTCAGGCGAGGCATCGTCGAGAAGAGCAATGCCCTCGCGCTGATGCGCTCGGTCGGACTCGACGTCTGACCGTCCGACACCACTTTTCGAAGCCCATCTTCGGAGATCCCATGACCCTACGCGCTCGCCCCCCGATCCTTCGCTCGCGCTTCCTCCTCGCGCTGCTTCTGGCCGTCGCCTGCGCGGCAGTGCCCGCGGCCGATGCCGGCCGCAGCGAGGACAGCGCCGAAGCCGATGCTTCGACGCCTCGACCGATCGACGCCCGCGAACAGAACCGATGGTTCGCCGCCGGACGCGCGCGCGTGGCCGAGATCCGCCGGCGCTCGCCAAACTCACAACGAGCCGTCGGATTCAGACGCGCGAAGAACGTGATCCTCTTCGTCGGGGATGGCATGGGCATCTCCACGGTCACGGCCGCGCGAATCTTCCAGGGCCAGGAACGTGGCGAAACCGGTGAAGAGAATCTCCTCGCCTTCGAGAAGCTGCCCCATCTGGCCCTCTCGAAGACGTACAACACGGATACGCAGGTTGCCGACTCGGCTTCGACCATGACGGCGATGGTTTCCGGGGTGAAGACCCAGGCCGGTGTTCTCGGCGTCGACGAATCGATTCGACGAGGCGACTTCACGAGCGTCGAAGGGGCGAAGGTCCTGACGATCCTCGAGGAGGCCGAAGATCGCGGCCTCGCCACAGGAGTCGTGTCGACGGCGACGGTGACCCATGCGACGCCCGGCGGATGTTATGCCCACGTTCCATTTCGCTTCTGGCAGAACGATTCCGAGATGAGCGACGCCGCGCGGGAAGCAGACTTCCCGGACATCGCCCGCCAGCTCGTCGAGTCCCCCCATGGCGACGGACTCGAAGTCGCCCTCGGCGGCGGGCGGAAACATTTCACTCCGGCCGACACAGCGGATCCGGAAAGGGCCGACGACACCGGCGCACGCGTCGATGGGCGTGACCTCACTCGAGAGTGGGTGGAACGCCGGGACGGGTCCGCCTACGTCTGGAATCACGAGCAGCTTCGCGCGCTCGACCTCGATTCGACGCAGCGCCTGCTCGGGCTCTTCGAGCCCGGCAACATGAAGTTCGAGGCCGATCGCGCGAAGGACGAAGCGGGCGAGCCTTCTCTGGCGGAGATGACCCGCACCGCTCTGGGCATTCTGGGACGGGATCCCGATGGCTTCTTCCTGATGGTCGAGGGTGGACGCATCGACCACGGCCACCATGCCGGCAATGCCTACCGCGCACTCGTCGATACCCTCGCATTCTCGGATGCCGTCGACGTGGCGCTCGAGACGGTCGACCTCGACGAGACGCTCGTCGTCGTGACGGCTGATCACAGCCACACGCTCGTGATATCGGGCTACCCGCAGCGCGGCAATCCGATCCTCGGCAAGGTCGTCGGCCTCGATTGGAAGACCGGCGCCACGAACCAGATCTCACGGGACGCGAACGGTCGACCCTACACGACGCTCTCGTATGCGAACGGACCCGGGCACGTCGACGGAAAGAAACGCCCGGACCTCGAGGACGTCGATACGACGGACCCGGAATACAAACAAGAAGCGACCGTACCCTTGCGATCCGAGACGCATGCGGGTGAAGACGTTCCGATCTATGCCGGCGGACCGGGCGCAGAACTCTTTCAGGGCGTACGCGAGCAGAACTACATCTACCACGCCATGGTGGAGGCGTTCGGCTGGACGCGAGAGGGTGTCCCCATCGCGCGATAGGCTGCCCCGCCTAGTCGATCGTCCAGAGTTCGGCGAAGGCCTCGTCGCCTCGCACCAAGACTTCACGTCGCGCGCTGATTTCGGGCCCCTCTCCTGCGAGCAATCGCTCGATCATCACGAGTCGTTCTGGTCTTGGGGCGGGGGGATTTTCCGCGATGGGAAATCCCGGCTCTCTTCCGGCAAGTTTGGCGACGGATCGGAGCGTCCCCTCATCGACTTCGGCACTGAAACGCCAGACGCAGCCGATCGCGGTTCGACCTAGCACGAATCGGGGCAAGTTCCCTTCGATTCGACTCGCGACCAGTCGCCCATTCACGTCGATTTCGAAGCGATCCGCGAAGACGTCGAGGATCGAATCGAGGCCAACGAGAGACAAGTCCTCAGCTCGCACTCTTACAACTCCTCGAATCCGTGATCCAAATGACACACAAATATGTTTTCGCGTTATGATGCGCGTGCGCCCAGACCCGTTGGAGGACGAATGATCGAGCACCCTAACTCGCTCCTCGTGCACCACTGCCTTCAGGCAGCGAATGTCGGTGACCGACAAACGCTCCGCGCTCTTTGGGCCCCCGACATCGTCTGGCACGTGAAGGGTACCGGACCCCTCCAGGGCGACATCAAGGGTGCCGACAAGGTCTTCGAATTCCTTGCCCAGATCGGTGAGGTCGGAAGCGTCGGTCTACACACCGAAGTCGAGGACGTCATGGTGAGCCCACGCCGAGCGGCGATGATCTGCCATGCCTACGCGGAGCGGGAGGATCGGGTCCTCGATGCCGACTTCCTCGTGATCGCGGAGATCCTCGGGCGGCGAATCCAGGAGGTCACGACCGTCCCGATCGAGCCCGATCGGATCCTCGAGTTCTGGGCGAGCTGACCGGCCGAGCTTCGATCGCGCGCTGTCCTCACGCGTCGTCGCGTTCGTCTACGCCGCCGCTTCGAGCGCCACGAGTAGCTTTTCCCAGATGCCACCGAAGGCGCCGTTGCTCATGACGAGGACGACGTCGCCGTCGCGCCGGCCCGATACGACCCATTCGACGATGTCGTCGATCTCGGCGAAGGACTCGGCCTCGCGCCCGAGCTCCCGCAAGGACGCCGCCACGGCGGTGGCCGACAGGCATTCGGTGACTTCGCCCGTGATGCTGTAGATCGGCTCGTCCCCGACTTCGGCGATGGCGACGCGATCGGCGCGAGTGAGCGCCTTCACGTAGTCGTCCTGAAACAGTGCACGTCGACTCGTGTTCGTGCGCGGTTCGAGCAGGGCGACGACGCGCCCGTCCGGATGTTTCTGCGCGATTGCCTCGATGGTTCCCGCGACCGCGGTCGGATGATGTGCGAAATCGTCGATGACCGTGACGCCGGCCGCGACGCCCCGGATCTCCTGACGCCGCTTGACGCCGAGATGGTCGGGCAGCGCCCCGATCGCCTCCTCGATCGGCACACCGAGGGAATCGATCGTGGCCAGCACGGCAACGACGTTCTCGACGTTGTGCGCACCGAAGAGCGGACTCGACACTTCGTAGGCGCGATCGCCGTCTCGATCTTCGAGGCGGAAGCGCAGACCGTCGGGGCCGGGACGCAGGTCCGTCGCCCACCATCCGGTCGTCGTCTCGGGCGCGCTCTTCCCATTCTCCGCGTCCCGCTCGACGCCGTAGCCTCGAACATCGCACGGGGCGTCGGCCAGGACGTCACGAACCCCATCATGGCCTGTGGCCGCCACGATCCGACCGGAGGGCGGCATCGATTGCACCAACTGTCGGAAGGCCGACTTCACGTGATCGAGATCGCGATAGATGTCCGCATGATCGAACTCGACCGAGGTGAGGATCAGCGTATCCGGGTGGTAATGCAGGAACTTCGGCGTCTTGTCGAAGAACGCCGTGTCGTACTCGTCGCCCTCGACGACGAAATGATCGCCGGCGCCCTCGCGGAACGAACCTCCGAAGTCGAGCGAGATGCCGCCCACGAGCAGGGACGGCTCGCGACCGGTCGCGAGCAGGAGCTGCGCCATCAGGTTCGTGGTCGTCGTCTTGCCGTGGGTGCCGCTGACCGTGATGCAGTGCTTCTCGGAGATCGCGAGCTCATACAGCGCGTCCGAGAAGGAGCGATACGGAATGCCGGACTCGATCGCAGCGACAGCTTCCGGATTGTCGGCTCGAACGGCGTTGCCGATCACGACGAGGTCGGGTTCGCGCTCGAGCACGTTCGCGGGCGCGAAGCCCTCGACGACGTCGATGCCCCAGTCGGCGAGCGCCGTGCTCATCGGCGGATACAGCTTCTTGTCTGAACCCGTCACGCGAATCCCGCGCGCGTTCAAGAGGCCCGCGAGCGACCCCATCCCCGTTCCGCCGATCGCGATGAAATGCACGTGTTCGAGACGCGCCGGGAGCTTCGAATGAGCGCCTGCGGAGACGTCCGAGGGATCGGAGGTCTCCGTGATCCTCGTGGTCTCCGTTGCGTCCGTGGTGTCGACGTCGCTCATTCCGCCGTGAGACCCTCGACGATCGCGTCGTGGATCGTCGGCCGAAGATCGAATCGGCTTCGCTTGGCGACCTGATGCACGCGGTTCGTCAGCATCACGACGATCAGCTCGCGTTCGAGATCGATCCAGAGGGATGTGCCCGTGAAGCCAAGATGACCGACGGACTGAGTCGAGAAGTGCTTGCCCGACGAGGAAGAACCCGCCGTCGGCGTGTCCCACCCGAGCGCCCAGTCCGACGACTCCGGCAGGTTCTGGCGCGTGGCGAACTCGCGAACGCGCTCCGGCGGGAGCGATGGATTGCGCCCGTGCCAGGCATCGAGGAAGAGCTGGCCGAATTTCATCACATCGTCGGCCGTCGAGAAGAGTCCGGCATGACCGGCGACGCCGCCCATCGCGGAAGCGTTCGGATCGTGCACTTCACCCCAGAGGATGCGCTCGCGCCAGGGACAGTTCTCGGTCGCGGCCACCCGGCGGCGAATCACGTCGGGCACCGCCTGTGACCCGTCGACGGGGAGCGGGAAGAAGCGCGTATCGACGAGGCCGAGTCGCGTGAAGATGCGCGACTCACAGAACTCGTCGAACGGTTGATTCGAGACCGCCTCGACGAGAGCGCCGAGTACGATGAAGTCGAGGTCACCGTAGACCGCCGCCTCGCCGGGTTCGTGCACGAGCGCAGATCGGAGCACACGATCGAGGATCCATTCTCGCCCTTCGCGAGTGCCGATCAGTCGCTCGCCGGTCTTGCGCTCTTTCTGGATCAACAACTCGTGGAAGCCCCGCCAGGGCTTCAGACCGGCGGCATGACACAGGAGCTGCCGAATCGTTACGGCTTCCTTGCCGCGATCGGCGAAGCTCGGAAGGGACTTGGCGACCGGGTCGTCGAGACAGATCGAACCCTCGTCGACGAGCATCATGATCGCCGTCGTCGTCGCGATCGGCTTGGTCAGCGACGCAAGATCGAAGATCGTGTCGCGGCGCATCGGCAGACGCTCGGGTCTGGCCGCGGCGAGTCCTCGAACCCAGTGGTAATCGAGGATCTCTCCTTCGCGCGGCATGCGCGCGAGGACGACGGCGCCCGGGATCTCCTGCTTCTCGATGGCCTTGTCGAGGGCCGTCTCGACCTTGCCGAGCTTGCGCTCGATCAGACTCCGCTTCATTCCGCTCCGTACCCCCACGATCGCAGCGATTCGCCCAAAACGTTCCGCAGGCACGCTACCGCGTCGTCACCGCCGATTCCAATATCTCGAGCTCACCGCGTGCCCCGTCGAGCGCAGCTCGACCCGCAAAGGGCCACGGAAGGTTCTCGCCAACGTGCCCGAAGGGCAGGCCTTCGACGACGGGAATTCCGAGCGACCCGAAGACATCGTCGAGCAGCCTCGACAACGACCACTCGGGATAGCGTTCGTCTTCGCAGTCCGTGAAAGCACCGAGTGCGACACCCACTGCCCGATCGAATTTCCCCGCGGCGCGCAGCTGCTGGAGCATGCGATCGATTCGGTAGGGCAGCTCGGTCACGTCTTCGAGCATCAGGATCGAGTCCCGCGTATCGATCTCCCAGGGCGTCCCGAGGCTCGCCGCGCAGACCGAGAGTGATCCACCGACGAGACGCCCCTCTGCCCAGCCGTCGACCCGTGTCGTCCCGGCATATCGCGGCAGCGGACCCGTGCCCTGGAGCGCCCGCACGAGAGCCGAGCCGCTCTCGCCCGCCAGCGAATCCTTCTTCTCGAGCATGGGCCCGTGGATGCCGAGCAGCCCGGCGTGCTTCCTCTGCCACAGGAGCAGCGTCGTGATGTCGCTGTAGCCGACGAGCGGCTTCGCGGCCTTGCGAAAGGCGCCGGCGTCCAGGGCATCGACGATGCGATGACAACCGTAGCCGCCCCGTGCACAGACGATCGCGTCGATGTCGGGATCCGTGACGAATCCCATCAATTCGGTCGCGCGTCGTTCGTCCGATCCCGCGAGATAGCCGTCGCGATCGAGCAGGTCTTCGCGCGTCACCGTCTCGAAGCCGAGGCGTTCGAGCGCCGTGCGCCCCGATTCGAGTGCGTCGGGATCGACGGGACCCGCCGGCGCAGCGATCGCGATTCGCGCGCCCGGCCGAATCGCGCGGGGCCTTCGCAGGCTGGGCATCTAGATCTGACCCGGATCGGTATCCGACCCGAAGCCACCGCCGACGAAATCGTCGGTTGGCATCGACTGGTAGTCGCCGCCCGATGCACCTTCGTAGGGGTTGTCCGAGAGCGGCCAGTCGCGGAACTGCGCGTATCGACCCTCGAACTCGAGCTTGACCGTGCCGGTCGGACCGTTGCGCTGTTTGGCGATGATGAGTTCCGCCAGATTCTCGAACTCCGTCTCCTTGTTGTAGACGATGTCGCGATAGATGAATCCGATGATGTCCGCGTCCTGCTCGATCGCACCCGATTCGCGCAGGTCGGCCAGCATCGGCCGCTTGTCTTCCTTGCGCGTCTCGGGACCCCGGTTCAACTGGGACAGCGCCAGGACCGGAATGTTCAGCTCCTTGGCCAGGCCCTTGAGACCGCGACTGATCTCCGAGATCTCCTGCTCCCGACTCTGCGTATTGCGATCGCCGCGCGCGAGCTGGAGATAGTCGACGATCACGAGGTCGAGTCCGTGCTGCGAATGGAGACGTCGACACTTGGCTCGCATCTCGAGAACCGACGCGGCGCCGGTGTCGTCGATCCAGATCTTCGCCTCGGCAAGCCGGCTCGCTGCCGCCATCAACCGCGAATGCGCTTCGGTCGAAATCAGCCCGCTATGGAAGGCCGAGAAGTCGACCTGGGCCTCGGAGGAGAGCATGCGCATGACGAGGGATCGCGTCGTCATTTCGAGGGAGAAGATCGCGACATTCTTGCCGTGGTCGATCGCCGCGTTCCGGCCCAGGTTGATCGCGAGCGCCGTCTTGCCCATCGAGGGTCGCGCGGCGAGGATGAAGAGGTCGCCCGGCTGCAGACCGCCCGTCATCTCGTCGAGCCCGGCATAGCCACTCGAAAGACCCGTCAGGTCGCCGCTGCGGTTCATCAACATGTCGATGTGGTTGACCGCATCGTGCATCTCGACAGAGATGCTCGAGAGACTCGTATTCGCCTTCTCGGTCGAGAGGCCGAAGATCAGGCTCTCCGCCTCGTCGAGCAGGGAGTCCGCGGCCTCGCCATGGTCGTAGCCGAGGGCGACGATCTCACTGGCCGTCGAGATCAGATGGCGTTTGATCGCACGGTCGCGAACGATCTTCGCGTAGTGGATGATATTGGCCGGGGTCGCCTCGTAGTCGGCGATCTCCGCGAGGACGACCGGGCCGCCGACCGAGTCGAGCAGGCTCTCGCCCTTCAGGTAGGCGGCGAGCGTAGTCAGGTCGACCGGCTGGTTCTCGTCGCGCAACCGCACCATCGAGCGATACAGCATCTGGTGTGAAGGGTGATAGAAGTCCTCGTCACGGACCTCGGTCACGACGGCATGAATCGCTTCGTTGTCGAGCAGGATGGCCGAGAGCACAGCCTTCTCGGCTTCGATGTCGTGGGGCGGTACCCGTCCCGAGATCTCGTCGCGGTCTCTCGCGTTCACGCTCACGCCTCACCCCTCAAAAGACGGTTTCGCTCTCCCTCCGATGCGATCGTCGTCCTGTTTCCAGGTCGAATCGAATCAGCGAAGGAATCCGGTCGGACCGGCCGGTCCGGGCGCATCGGATGATACCACCGAAGCCGCCGACGCAGACGCTGAATTGGAGACGCACAGCGATCGACCGAGCCGGCAATGCAAACGAGACCCGCGGCTCGCCCATCCGCGCGGGACGAGCCGACCATGGGCATGTTCCCCAGTTCGGAAGGACCCGACTCGCGCGAGTCGGTTCGCGCACCGAAGATCGGCGCTACTCCGAGGCCTTCACCGTGACCTTGAACTCCGCCAGCACGTCGCTGCGCAGTCGAATCGAGACCGTGTGCTCACCGACGTTCTTGATCGGCTCGGAGAGGACGATCTTGCGACGGTCGACTTCGAGGCCCTTCTCGGCGAGAAGCTCCGCGAGGTTCTGCGCCGTCACGGATCCGAAGAGTTTCCCTTCGTCGCCGACCTGCGCCTCGATCTCGAGACTCGTCGCGTCGAGCTTCGCCTTCACGGCTTCGAGGTCGGACAACTCCTTGGCGCGCTTCTCTGTGATTACGCGCTTCTGGTGCTCGACCTGATGCACGCGCTCCGCCGTGGCGGGCTGTGCTTTGCCCTGGGCGATGAGAAAATTGCGCGCGTAGCCCGGCTTCACGGAGACGATGTCGCCCGCGTCTCCGAGGGCATGAACGTCTTCACTCAGGATGACCTGAACCAATGCCATGCTGGACTCCTAGAAGTGGCTCGGGGCGTAGGGAAGCATCGCGAGCTGTCGCGCCCGCTTGATCTCCTGCGCGAGCGGTCGCTGATGCTTCGCGCAGGTTCCCGAGATGCGCCGCGGCGTCATCTTGCCCGTTTCGGTGATGAAGAGACGCAAGGTCTTCACGTCCTTGTACGAGACCGTGAGGTTCTTGTCCGCGCAGAAGCGGCACACCTTGCGGCGCTGGAACATGCCCTTCTTCTTGGCCGACTTCCTCGCCTTCTTGCGAGCAGCGGCACGCAGGCGTCCCTTGACGGTCAGCGGCGCGCGCGGCGGCCGGTCGCGGTCATCGCGGTCACCACGGGGCGGTCGCGGACCCCGGTCTCCTCCACCGGGCGGACCTCCGTAGCCTCCTCGGTCAGGGCCGCCAGCGGGACCGGAGGGGCCAGACGGACTAGACGGACCAGAGGGGCCCGCAGCGGGACCGGACGGACCTGCAGCAGGGCCGGAGGGGCCGCTGCGCGGACCGCGCGGCGGGCCATCGGAGCCGGCCGCGGGACCGGTCGGGGGCTTCGGCGTGTCGCTCGTTTCTTCGCTCATGACTTCGTCTCCTCATCGGCGGGCGGCGCAGCGGCTTCGGGTGCGGTCTCCGCCGCGGCCTCCGCAGGCGCTTCCTCTGCGGCCGGGCTCTCCTCAGCCGCAGTCTCCGCGGCCGGAGTCTCCGCCGCAGCGCTCTCCTCGCCGGCGCTCTCTTCAGTCGCTGCCGCGGCGTTCTCTGCCGCAGCCTCAGCTGCAGCAGCGGCCTCTTCGGCTGCGCGCAGGTTGGCCTGGCGCTCCGCCTCTTCGGCTTCCTTGCGTGCGGCGGCTTCCTCGGCTTCACGGACAGCGCGCTCTTCGGCACGCTTGGCCTGTTCGACCTCGGCCTCGGCGGCAGCCGCCTTGCGCCCATCGATGTCGGCGACTTCTTCGTCGGCGAGGATCGTGAGGAAGCGCAGCACGGACTCTTCGAGGCGCAGAGCACGCTCGAGATCCGGCACGACCTGCCCCTCGTCGAGGAACATCAATGTGTAGTAGTGGCCCTTGTGAAACTTGCGGACCTCATAGGCGAGCTTGCGCTTGCCGTGGTCTTCGCACATGAGCCGGGTGGCCCCGCCTGCTTCCAGGATCCCGTCGAGCTTGGTCAGGATCGACTGGCCGCCCTCGTCCGAAATCTCGGGCTGGACGATGAACGTCGTTTCGTATTCCCTCAATGGATTCCTCCCGGTCGGTCGCCTCACGGCGTCCGGGCACTCGCTTCGAACCAAACGCCCCATGCTTTGATGGGGCGGGGATCGCAGTGGGTTTCTGCGACCGGGTTCCGAGTACCGAGGTTGATGATTCAGTGGGGCAAAGCCCCGTTTTCGAAGGGCTTACGGGTAACACACATGCAGCGGGCGAAGCAACCGGCCCCCAGAGGGTCGACCCGACTCGAGCCATCCGATCCGGCATCGAACCGGCCGCGATTCAGGCGGCGGCCGTCGCCGAGAAATCCTCGATCAGTGCTCGGTGGACCCGCAGATCCTCTGTCAGCTCGGGGTGGAACGTGCAGGCCCAGCATCGGCCCTCGCGGACCAGCACGGGCTCTCCGTCGACCCGGGCGAGCACCTCGACCGAGGGACCCAGCCCCCCGAGTCGCGGCGCACGGATGAAGACGCATTCCATCCCGGAGAAGCGGCCCGCTTCGACGGAATCGCCCGCTGGCTCGTCGACCGGGGCGATGAAGGAGTCGAGCTGGGTGCCATAGGCGTTCCGCTCGGCTTCGACGTCGATCAACTCGAGGGTCGCCACCGGATGGTTCAGCACCTGCCGCGCCAGCATGATCGCGCCCGCGCAGGTTCCGAGGATCGCCCCGCCCGCCTCGGCGAAAGCCTGGATCGGCTTCACGAGTTCGAAACGGGTCAGCCCCTTCGAGATCGTCGTGCTCTCTCCGCCTGGCAGGATGAGCGCGTCCAGACCATCGAGGTCCCGCGCACCGAGCACGCGCCGCCCCCGAGCGCCGAGGCGCTCGAGGGCGGCGAGATGCTTCTCGACGTCTCCCTGGATGGCGAGAACGCCGACGTTGGGCGTCGAATCGTTCACGGCTCTACCAGCCGCGATTCGCCAGGCGCTCGCTCTCATCGAGCGTGCTCATCTCGATGCCTTCCATCGCTGAGCCGAGTCCGCGACTCGCATTGAGGACCTCTTCGGCGTCTTCCCAATGCGTGTTCGCGTGCACGATCGAGCGAGCACGGGCCGCCGGGTCCGCGCTCTTGAAGATGCCCGAGCCGACGAAGACGGCTTCCGCGCCGAGGGAGCGACACAGCGCGGCGTCCGCTGGGGTCGCGATGCCGCCTGCGGCGAAGTTCGGCACCGGCAGCTTGCCGTTCTCGTGCACGTAGCGAACGAGGTCGTAGGGCGCGCCCATGTTCTTGGCCGTCGCCATCAGCTCCTCGGCGGGCATCGCCTGGATCGCCCGCATCTCGCCGCACACGCTGCGCAGATGTCGCACGGCCTCGACGATGTTGCCGCTGCCGGCCTCGCCCTTGGTCCGGATCATCGCCGCGCCCTCGCCGACTCGGCGAAGCGCTTCGCCGAGATTCCGCGCGCCGCACACGAAGGGCACGCGGTAGTCGTGCTTCGAGATGTGATGCTCGTCGTCGGCCGGCGTCAGGACCTCGCTCTCGTCGATGAAGTCGACGCCCATCGCCTCGAGCACGCGAGCTTCCTGCATGTGTCCGATGCGCACCTTGGCCATCACCGGAATCGAGACCGTCTTCTGGATCGCCTCGATCATCTCGACTGCGCTCATGCGCGCGACCCCACCGTCGCGCCGGATGTCGGAGGGCACGCGTTCGAGTGCCATTACGGCACAGGCCCCCGAATCCTCGGCAATCTTCGCCTGCTCGGCGTCGGTGACGTCCATGATCACGCCGTTCTTCATCATCTCGGCGAGACCGATCTTGAGTTCGAAGGCCTCGGCTCCCCGGCGACCCGCGCCGTTCCCGTTGCTCTTCCCTTTGCTGTTCTTGTCGTTCGACATGTCGAATTCTCCTCGCTTTCGATCCAGATCTAGAGATGCATTCCCGCACTTCGCCCGACTCCGGGCAGCGCGGCACGACTCGCGCGGGCAACGCGGCCCAGGGCCGCGACGCCACGCTCGATTTCTTCCTCGTCGGCACAGGCCACGGTCAGCCTCATTCCGCGCGATGGCCGCGCGTCGGGCATGAAGAGCGCGCCGGGCGAGAAGAGCACGCCCTCTCGCGCGGCGTCCGGCAGCAGATCGCGGGTGTCGACTTCATGCGGCAGCTCGACCCAGAGCTGGTATCCGCCGTCGGGGCGCGTCCAGGTCGTGCCCTCGGGCATGTGCGCCTCGAGCGCCGCATTCATGGCCGCGTGCCGCTTTCGCAATAGCTTCCGCATCCGCGTCAGGTGACGGTCATAGGCGCCCGACTCGACGAAGCGCGTGAGGCCCGCCTGGAGCGGCAGCGCATCCGAGAGGTCGGTCGCGTGCTTCAGGGCGGCGAGGCCTTCCAGGGCGCGTCCGCGCGCGGAGATCGAGCCGACCCGTACGCCGGGAAAGAGCGACTTCGAGAACGAACCCAGCAGCACGACGATGTCCCACTCGTCGAGTGCCGCGAGCGGCGGGATGACTTCGCCCTGAAACTGGAGGTCGAGCTCGAATCCATCCTCGATCACGGGAACACCGTGCCTCGCCGCGATCTCGAGGATCTCGCGGCGCCGATGCAGCGGCGTCGTCGTCCCCAGCGGATTGTGGAAGCTCGGGATCGTGTAGAAGGCCTTGACCTCGGGCTTCGCCAATAGACGGTCGAGTGCCTCGGGTTCCGCGCCATCGGCGTCCATCGGAACCGGGGCGGCCGTGAGGCCGAGTCCGGCGAAGGCCGACAAGACGTTCGCATAGGTCGGCACCTCGACGGCGATCTGGTCGCCGGATTGTGCGAAGAGGCGCAGGACCAGGGAGATGCCCTGACTCGCCCCGTGACACAGCACGAGCTCGTCGGCGCTGCGCGTGATGCCATGCGCCTGAAAGAGGCCGGCCATCGCCCGACGCAGACGCGGATCGCCCTCTGGCGAGGCGTACGAGAAGAGCGCCGGGCCTTCTTCGCGAATCGCTGCGTCGATGCATTCACGGAACTCCTCGACCGGATAGAACCGCGGGTCGGGAATCAGTCGATGCAGCGCGACGACGTCGTCGCCCGTCGCGTAGCGGGGCCGCGTGTTGTCGAGCACGATCAAGCGTTCGACCTGGGGCGCGAGGACGAGTTCGACCTCACGGGTCGGCTCGTCGGTCGAGTTCGAGCCGCGGGTCGAAGGGGAGGTCGACGCCGACGCCTTCGCGCCTCCGGCTCGCGGTGAGAAGCTCACGAAGGTTCCGGCACCGACTCGCGCCTCGACCCAGCCCGCATTCGCGAGGTGTTCGTACGCGAGTGCGACCGTGTCGCGATGCAGACCGAGTCTCGAAGCGAGTTTTCGGATGGCGGGCAGTCGCGCGCCGGGACCGAGGTCCCCTCGTTCGATCTCGTCGATCAGCTGGGTGGCGATCTGCTGGTAGACGGGCTCGCCACGGGCAGGGTCGATGCTGAGATCGGTCTGGAGGGTGTCGGACGGCATGTCGAGATAATTATCAGCCGGACATTGATCCTGCAAGACTCATTGTCCGGTCATTTTTGAACAAATTGGACCTGACACTGATCAGGCGGCGTTGAATTGTCCCATCGCAGGCCGGATCCCTTCACGGAGCGTCGCCTCGATCGCGTCCGCGGCCCGGTCCAGTGCCTCGCCCAGGATCGCCGATTCCTCGTCGGCCGAGAACGGCTGAAGAACCCAGTCGAGGACGCGGTCCGAAGAGCCAGGATGTCCGACGCCGAATCGCAGTCGCGGGACCTGCTTCGAATCCAGTTTGTCGAGGATGTCGCCGATCCCCCGATGGCCGCCGGCGCCGCCACTCGGGCGTAGTCGGATCCGCCCCGTCTCGAGATCCATGTCGTCGTAGACGACGAGCAGCTCCGACCCGGGATCCAGGGTGCTCCAGCGCTCGAGCGCAGCGCCGACCGAGTTTCCGGATCGATTCATGAAGGTCTGGGGCAAGAGGAGTGCACAGGCCGCGCCGGCGATCTCGACGCGGGCCAGCCGAGCCTCCAGGTCGCCGTCGTCGAACCAACTGCCGCCGTGCCGCTCGGCCAGGCGCTCGAGGATTCGGAAGCCGACGTTATGCCGAGTGGATGCGAATTTCGCGCCGGGGTTTCCCAGGCCGATGATCAATCGCGTAGGCGCTTCGAGAGCGAGCGTGGCCTCGTGCCCGAGCGCGACCGGTTCCCGGTCGGACTCAGCCCGAGGCTCACTCGCGCGAGCGCCGAAGAATCGATCCCAGAGTTGGCGAACACGCTGCAAAGGACGCGTCCCCCGCTGGCCGGATCAGACCCGATTCTAGCTGTCGCCGCCCTCGGACTTGGCGTCGTCGGAGCCCTCGGCGTCTCCACCCTCGGCCGCCTCGGCGCCCTCTTCGCCTTCGCCTTCGCCCTCGGCGCCTTCCTCGTCTTCCTTGAGGCCACGAGGTACGAGCACCGTCGCGACCGTGAGCGAATCGTCGGTATGCAATTCGACACCGCCAGGGATCGAGAGATCCGAGATGTGCAGCGAATCGCCGAGTTCCATTCCGCTCACGTCGACCACGACCTCGTCCGGAATCGAATCAGGCATGCAGAGCAGCACGATCTCACGCTGCTGCTGATCGAGCACGCCGCCGAGAACCACACCCGCCGGCGTTCCGGTCAGGTGGATCGGCACGGAGACCTCGATCTTCGCCTTCAGGTCGATCTCGAAGAAATCGACGTGTGTGATCTCTCCACGCACGGGTTCGCGCTGAAGCTCCTTCGCGATCACCGTACGTCCGGCGACCGGCGTATTTCCCTCGAGATCGATGAGCGTGTTGAGGCCACCGTGGCTCGTCTCGAGCAGGCGCTCGAGGACCGACGGGTCGAACGAGATCGAGACCGCGTCGCGGCCGCCCCCATATACGACGCCCGGCGCGCGACCGCTCTGGCGCAACTTCCGCGCGACTCCCTTGCCCGTCGCTTCACGCGGCTCGACTGCAAATCTAACGTCACCCATGGATCTTCTCCTCGCTGTCGGTCGAACTGGAATCGGATGCGATCCCCTTCGTCCCGCGCGATTGAACTGGTTCTCAGAAGAGCGAACTCACGCTCTCCTCGTTGTTGATTCTTCGGATCGCTTCGCCGATCGGCGCAGCGACGGATACGACGTGGATCTTGCCGATGTCGATCGCGTCCGGACGCAACGGGATCGTGTCGGTCACGATGATCTGGGTCAGCGGCGACTCGGAGATGCGCTTCAGCGCCGGCCCGGACAGGACAGGATGTGTGATCGCCGCGTGCACTGCGGTTGCGCCCTCTTCCATCAAGCTTCGAGCCGCCTCGCAGAGCGTTCCGGCCGTGTCGACCATGTCGTCGACGATGACGCAGGTCTGCCCCTTCACGTCACCGATGATGTTCATGACCTCGGCGACGTTCGCGACCTCGCGCCGCTTGTCGATGATGGCGAGGTTGGCGCCGAGACGCTTCGCGAAGGCGCGCGCACGCTCGGTACCCCCGGCGTCGGGCGAGACGACGGTCAGGTCGCCCCCGATCCGGCGCTCGATTGCGTCGAGCATGAGCGGCGTCGAGTAGAGGTTATCGACCGGAATGTTGAAGAAACCCTGGATCTGGCCAGAGTGGAGATCCATACACAGAACGCGGTCGGCGCCGGCGGCGTGGATCAGGTCGGCCACGAGCTTTGCCGTGATCGGCACGCGGGGTCGGACCTTGCGGTCCTGGCGGGCGTAGCCGTAGTAGGGGATCACGGCCGTGATGCGGCGGGCCGATGCGCGCTTCAGCGCATCGAACATGATCAGCAATTCCATCAGATGGCTGTTTTGCGGGGAGCAGGTCGACTGCAGCACGAAACAGTCGAGACCGCGAACGTTCTCGCCGATCTCGATCGCGCATTCGCCGTCGCTGAAGGTGCCGACCTCGGCGCGACCTAGCTCGATGTCGAGATAGCTCGCGATCGAGCGTGCGAGCGCCAGGTTGGCATTTCCGCTGAAGAGCTTGAGATCCTGCATCCGTTCGCCTTCTTCGTTCGTTCCCGTCGCGGCCCTGTCGGGGAGTGGTTCACTCATGTGCCCCTCCCGCGTTCGACCTTGGCCGGTCTGCCGATCTTGGTCCGTCTCCGGCTGTCGCGAACCGCCATGACCGCTATCACCGCCATGACCGCCCCAGTGGCGGAACCGCACCCGTCATACCTGGTTGGGGCGGTAGGATTCGAACCTACAAATGGCGGCTCCAAAGGCCGCTGCCTTACCATTTGGCGACGCCCCAGAAAACTTCGACCCGTCAGCCGGACGCGATGATCCGGGTCACTCGAATCCAGGTCCCACCGGATTCCGAGACTCGGAGCGCCTCGGCAGCCCTCCGCGCCTGATCGCCCGACTCGAAGACACCGAAGACGGTGGCTCCGCTACCGGACATGCTCACACCGAGCGCGCCGACGTCGCGAAGGCGGCCCAGGAGTCGAGCCACCGGCGGGCAGAGTCGCCTCGCCGCAGGCTCGAGATCGTTGATGAGCAGGTCCCCAAGGGCGGGTACGAGATTCCCTATTTCACCGCGCAGCTTTGAAATCGCCCGCATCGTAGAGCCTGGCCTGGGCTCCGTCAACGCGCCGCGCAGCGCATCGGTCGCCCGGTAGACCTCCGCCGTTGCGAGGGAAATCCCCGGATTCGCCAACACCAG
>Ga0315338_1002180_pt1 | contig 20462 bp, 21 predicted proteins | sample ASW8metaG_FD_204518 | JGI IMG/M metagenome (GOLD analysis project Ga0315338, IMG submission 204518) | Ammonia-oxidizing marine archaeal communities from Monterey Bay, California, United States - ASW #8 | ecosystem: Environmental > Aquatic > Marine > Coastal | place: USA: California | collected... | reverse complement strand
GTGGAGTCATCCTTGAAATACCACCCTTATTACTATGGATATCTAACCGCGGCCCGTTATCCGGGTCCGGGACATTGTGTGGCGGGTAGTTTGACTGGGGCGGTCGCCTCCCAAAGAGTAACGGAGGCGCGCGATGGTTGGCTCAGACCGGTCGGAAATCGGTCGTTGAGTGCAATGGCATAAGCCAGCCTGACTGCGAGACTGACAAGTCGAGCAGAGACGAAAGTCGGTCATAGTGATCCGGTGGTCCCGCGTGGAAGGGCCATCGCTCAACGGATAAAAGGTACGCCGGGGATAACAGGCTGATAATGCCCAAGAGTCCATATCGACGGCATTGTTTGGCACCTCGATGTCGGCTCATCTCATCCTGGGGCTGGAGCAGGTCCCAAGGGTTTGGCTGTTCGCCAATTAAAGAGGTACGTGAGCTGGGTTTAGAACGTCGTGAGACAGTTCGGTCCCTATCTGCCGTGGGTGTAGGATATTTGAGAGGAGCTGCCCCTAGTACGAGAGGACCGGGGTGGACGTACCTCTGGTGGACCTGTTGTCACGCCCGTGGCACTGCAGGGTAGCTAAGTACGGAAGGGATAACCGCTGAAAGCATCTAAGCGGGAAGCCCCCCTCAAAACCAGATATCCCTTGAGAGCCGTGGAAGACCACCACGTTGATAGGCTGGAGGTGGAAGTATGGCAACATACGGAGCTGACCAGTACTAATCACTCGATAGAGTTTGATCTTATGCACTTCAATCATGCACAGTAGTCAGATTAGACAGAACACCAAAGGATGTATTCAGAATGTTATTTGTTGACCTCAGGTCCAGAAGCAATGCTTCTGGCAAGGCCGACTGGCCGCCCGAGCTTATGCGAGGAGAGCCAAGCAGGCGGATGCCTGCGCCCGGCGATTGAGGGCCCAACAATAACGTTACTCTTTGCCGGCCTGGTGGTCATGGCGGGAGGCCTGCACCCGATCCCATTCCGAACTCGGTCGTGAAAACTCCCAGCGCCGATGGTACTTTGTCTTAAGGCACGGAAGAGTAGGTCGCCGCCAGGCCTGCAAAGAGTAACAAAACATATTCCTCCTCACCAATATCAATAAAAAGCACCCAGACAGGGTGCTTTTTATATAGAGATAAAACAAAATACGCGCGGCCAATTTGGCCTTGCTTCGCAAGACCCTGATCGGTAGCGATAAAACATAGTTTTGACGCGGGGTGGAGCAGCCCGGTAGCTCGTCAGGCTCATAACCTGAAGGTCGTCAGTTCAAATCTGACCCCCGCAACCAAACAAAACGCCGTAATCTCACCAAGTTACGGCGTTTAATCGTTAACAGACATACCATCATGAGCAAGCGACAGATGATTTCAGATGAGGTCTTGAAATAACGGAATGGGTTTTTCAATAGATGACCGTAAATTCTGCATCATCCAAGCTAAGTATTTTCCTCTGACAATGCCCACTGAGCAGATATAGAACCGCTGCTTCACCAACCAGAAGGGAAATAAATTCAGGTCAACGAACATGGTTATATTTCTCATTAGATAAAGCATCCGAATTTTCGTTAGAGCTATACTCCTGCCAAGCTTGTACAAGAATGAGCTGGGACGAACGCAGGAACAACCCGGACATGGCAATCGCGACAATTAGGTCGGGCCAGGCGGAGCTTGTGAGCCAGACCACAGCGCTTGCAACTATAACAGCCCCATTCCCGATGGCATCATTGCGCGAACATAGCCAGACAGAACGCACATTGGCATCACCCTCTTTGTAACGCATTAGAAGCAGAACACTGACAACATTAGCTGTCAAAGCCAGAAAACCGATACTCCCCATAATCTCAGCTTTCGGCGCGCCGAGAATGAGAAATTGATAACTGGTAGATCCGAATACCCAAAGCCCTATCGCCAGCAGGCTCAAGCCTTTCACCAAAGCGGCTGTCGCGCGCACTTTGACGCTCATGCCAATCACTGCAAGGCTTAATCCGTAAGTGAAGGCGTCGCCGATAAAATCAAGGGCGTCTGCCTGCAAAGCTTGCGAACCCGCTAATCTGCCGGCAACCATTTCGACAATGAACATCCCGGCGTTAATGGCAATAACCACCCACAGGATCCGTTTATAGTTTGGATCAACGCCATCAAACCTCGGATTACCTGAGCATCCACAAGCGCCATTCTGCATTTTGGCAGGTGCCGCCTCGATGGCATCTTTTTCGATCATTTCATATTCCTTGCTAGCAGTTCGCAATAAATATAATCTCTCTAGTAGCTATAGGTTCAAGAGGTAATTTTAATGTATTCAATCGGTGAACTTTCCAAACGGACTGGCGTGAAGATTCCGACCATTCGTTACTATGAGCAAATGGGATTGATCGACGCTCCAGAACGCTCGGAGGGGAATCAACGGCGCTACTTCAAGGATGGCTTAAGGCGGCTTTCCTTCATTCGCCATTCCCGCGATCTTGGATTTTCGATTGAAGACATCAGGGAACTACTTGAGCTCAATCAGCATCCCGAAAAACCCTGCCAAGATGCATGTAATATAGCGTTGCGACATCTTGACGATGTTCAGGACAGAATTGCGAAGCTTCGCCGTTTGGAAAGTGAACTGAACCGCATCTCAAATTGCGACGCGGATAACATCGCAAGCTGCGCTGTGATAGAGACGCTGGCAGACCACAGTTTATGTGAGACAGAACACTAAAACGGTTATCGCTAAAGAGTGAGATGAGCGGGCGGCATTGTCGCATAACTAAACATTGGCGCAGGGTTTCTTCGCTGTAATACTTCAGGCGACACCTGTGGTTATCCAAATGCCAAATGCGTTAACAAGACATTGCTTGAGGCGAGACCAATTGATTAGATCATAACTCAATTTCTCTCCATTAAATTAATGTGACAACACCCTCCTGGTGAGTGCCGTGATTTATGCATTAACATCCAATTTTTCACTTGAACCTCTAGTCACTAGAGGAACTATACGAGTTGGAATAAGGATTCAAATGGAACCGAAATGTCCCAAAAATGGAATTGAAATGCCCCAAAACAGATATCTTTCCGAAACCGTCATGCTCGATTTTAGCACGCCCAAGATTCAGGAACTCGTCGAGACGAGAAGCTGGACCACTCAATCCGAATATGACCGCGTCGGCGCAGCCTACGAATTTGTCCGCAACGAAATTTGTTTCGGGTACAACGAAAGCGATACGATACCCGCCTCGGCTATTCTTTCGGACGGCTACGGGCAATGCAACACGAAGGCGACACTTCTGATGACGTTGCTACGGACGCTGGATATATCGTGCCGGTTGCACGGGTTTACCATCGACAAGAGCCTACAACGGGGCGTGGTGCCGGAGGCATTCTATTGGCTTGCTCCGCAAAATATCCTGCACTCCTGGGTCGAGGTGCATCTGGACGGAGATTGGGTCAATCTAGAAGGTTTTATTCTCGATCAGCCTGTACTGGATGCACTCAAGGCGGCATTTCCAACCCGCAATTCCTTATGCGCCTATGGGGCCGGAACGGATTGCCTTCAGGCCCCGAATGTCGATTGGGCGGGGACTGACACATATATCCAGAGGACGGGGATCAACCGCGATTTCGGCTTGTTCGACGCGCCGGACGATTTCTACCGCCACCATCGACAGGAGCTGACCGGATTTCGCGGGCTGCTCTATCGCCGAGTGATCCGTCACTGGATGAACTGGCGCGTCTCGCGGATGCGCCACGGCAAAGTCCCTCGCATTCCAGGTGGCGAAGCGGCATTGTCACATTAACTTATTTCAGACGCAGAGTTTCGTGGCCGCGTTTCTTCAGCCTGCGGCGCTTGCACGTTCCCATCGCACAAGTCCGGGGCCGCGCCGCAGAGAAAGATTTCTACAGCCTGTTCGACGGACTTCTTGATCATTGCCTCTGTCGGTTTGCAGATCGAGAGGACCGTGGTCGGGTGTATATCGCCCCGAACCATACCCAGAAATTGTTCTGCGGCAAGTTGCGGGTTATCGACATTGAGCACGCCCCGTTTCTTTTGCTCCCTGAAGAATTCTGAGAGGTGGTTGCTGGCACGCCCGGGTCCATTAGCAAAGAAAGTCCGTGCTAGTTCAGGAAAATGCGGCGCCTCCGAAATCATGGCGCGATAGAGGGCGAGCCCATCGGGCGATAAAAGAACGCTTAAGTAGCTGACGCCCATGGTGACAAGTGTCTCTTTGATATCGTCGGCGTCAAGCGGAGGACGCAGGGCGGTGAGAACACGGTCTGAGACGTTGGTCACGATTGCCGCGAACAAGTCTTCCTTGCTTGAAAAATAATTGTAGAGGGTGCGCTTTGAGCCGCCGATTCTGGCAAGCACCTGGTCCATGGTCGCACGCCCGTAACCTTCTTCGAAGAAGACTTTTGTTGCTGCTGCTAGGATCTCCGTACGCCTGGTCGCTTGTCGCTGAGCGTGTCCATCGCGGGGTGCTTTCAAAGCATGTCTCCCTTTCTTTCCTGTCGCCACTTGACAGGTACGATATCGTATCATATCTGTCAATGGTACGATATCGTACCGTAATAATCTGGCTAAAGGAGATAGAAATAATGACACAAGCAAAGCGTGTAGAGTCCGAAGACCAACCGATCGTTTCCAGGATCGATCACATACCTGAGCCGACGGCTTTTAAAATTGAGACAGCGAAGAAGACAAAAGAAGGCCTGGACCTTGAGGTTCACGTTCTCGCTGAACTTGTCCCGGGTCCCGGCCTGGTCAAGCGTGGCTATGTCAAGCCTAACATTCCCAGCTTCGGAGCCTTTGAGCTTTACTGCGACGAAGGTACCGTTATTGGGGGCACCGACACCGCTCCGGCACCGCTGTCCTACCTAGCTGCCGGAATCGCCTTCTGCTTCCTGACACATCTGAAGGGCTACGTCGATAGCGAGAAGCTCAAGGTTTCGTCGATCCGGGTCGAACAGAGGATGAAATTTCAGTCTCGGATTCCGGGGATGACGGCGGAGATGGGTGGCCAAATGGAAGGGGCGTCGAAGGGTGTTGAGAGCTTCGTTCTTATTGAGACGGACGAGCCGCCAGAAGTTATTGCACGCATGGTCGAAGTTGCCGAGAAAGCCTGCATGGCCGCACAGACCGTCATAAATGCAGTGCCAGTCTCCACCAAAGTCGTTCGTAATGGCGAGCGGATATAGCGTTGTATCAGCCGTGCCTCCGAAACTTAAAAAATTGAAAGGAAGTGTAATGAAGGATGTGCCGAAATCTTCCACAAGAAGCGTCCTAAATAAAAGTTGGAAACCGGTTTTAGGCGGACGGGAGATAGTCAAAGTGGCGCTCGTTCAAAACCCTCGATCTATCTCGACCGCGAAGGTTGCGTACGGTGATCATGCTGTGCCTGCCGGAAAGACATTCCGGATATGAATAAGTATCAAGATACAAACAGGTTTCTCGAGGACATGAGCGTCAGCGCCTATGTAGCGCTCGCGTTCGGATTCTACACTCTCATATTGCTTCTGGTTACAACACCGACTGAAGCGCAGTGGCTCTATGCCGATCCAATTTTGAAGATTTTACCTAGAGCTGCAGTGGTATGGGGAATCCCGATCCTGTCCATTTTACTATTCTTCATATGGAGGTCTCTGAAACCACTACAGCTAGAGGGAGTTTATCCCGCTTGTAAGGTCGCGCTTGCGGGATCAGCAACGGCAATTGTCGTTTTACTCGCCATGCGGTTGGTGGATAGCGAGCATCTACCGTCATTCGTTCCGCCTGAAGAAAGCGTCAAGCCTGGGCTTCTGCTTGGTATGTCCGCCGGTCTCGCCGAAGAGTTGGTCATTCGCCTGATCGTGACGCCCCTATTATTTGTCGTTCTACGAACGCGGCTGGGGTTCAATTGGTCTGTGCTTATCACAGTTGTTATCGCGGCACTGAGTTTTGCCTTATGGCACGAAGCCGGTAGTGGTGCGGCTGCATTCCTGCCCCAATATTTTGTAACTCGCAGCATAATCATGGGATTGGCAGTATTTTACATAAGCCCGGTTTTTGTCGTCGCCTTGCATTGCACCGTCCATGTCTTTATTCCGCTGCTCTTTGTCTAATGGGAAATTGAACCATCCGAATATATGCGTACCGAAACTCGATAGCGGTCGCACCCAACCCAAGTTTATGGAGAAATAGATGTCAACTTACACTTTCGTTGTTCAGCTAAATGGCCGAGAGGTGCCCGCTAAGGAGTTCGCGCCGCTTGCCTTTGCTGGCTATGCGCACTTCACCGCCATGCAGGTTCACGGTGGCCAGATCCGGGGTCTTGACCTCCATCTGGAGCGACTGCTGCTTGCTTCGCTGAAGATGTTCAGTCAGGCCTTGCCTGAAAATCGAATACGCTCCTATTTGCGCGCAGCTCTGAGGGTTAGTCCGACTGATCTATCGCTGGTCGCGACGGTGTACTCACCGGCCGGCGAATTCACCGTGGCCGGGTCTGACGCGGAACCCGAAGTGCTAATCCGGACAGGACCGGCCGCCTCCGGCCCGCCGGGGCCGCTGAAACTGGCATTGGTCGAACACGAGCGCTTCCTTTCGGACGTAAAGCATGTCGGTGAGGTGGCCAAGACCTATCTCCTCCGTAAGGCTGTTGAACAAGGCTTCGACGATGCCGCTTTCGTCGATCGTAAGGGTCGGCTCAGCGAGGCATCAATTTGGAATCTGGCCTTTTGGGACGGCGATGCAGTGGTTTGGCCCAAGGCTGAGATGCTGGATGGCACCACGATGAATATTGTCCGCCGCCAATTGGATCGTCTCGGGATTCCTCAGCGCGTCCAGGAGATTACCCTCGCCGATCTGCCCAAGCTGGCTGGAGGTGCGGTCATGAACTCCTGGACACCCGGTATCGCAGTAAGCCGGATAGGTTCCGTATCTATGCCTGATGCGCCGTCTTTCTTGAAATTGCTGCACCAAGCCTATCAGGCCGAACCACTCTCTTCACCATGAGGCTAGATTGGTCGAATCCTCGGGCTAACCATCAAGTCGTGGCCGAGGCGGAGAGGAAGTATGGTACTTGAACTGTGATAGTCGAGATACCTCGTCGCGACGACCGAACATCACAGTTTCCTGTGGATGGCGAATGTTACCGGTGTTCATCAATCCTCGATCAACCGCCGCATTTGCAAACTGGAAAGTAAACCTAAAACATCGTTTCCCAACACATAGGAGAATGACATGGACATCAAAACCAACCGAATAAATACCTACGACGCCGCAACCAATGCTAAGCCCACTTTATATGACGACGGACATTTGCCATTTATATCTTTCAAGCTGCGAAAATATGCAGCTTAGACGAATTTTAACTTGCATTTCACTCTACCTACTATTTAAACTGAAAATAGTTTTTTTATAGTTGTTTTCTTCGTAAGAGAGTGAAGGGTATTTGTCGTGTTGCGTACATTTTTAATTCTATTTGTTGGCTTTTCTATTTCTGCTTGTGTATCTCCAACGCAAGTCGTCACCCCTCTTGGAGAAGAACATAAGGGCGTTCGAAATGTTGAAACTATAGAGGTGGCATACGGAGAGTTTTCCAAATCCAAATTGGTGGCGATCGATCTGGAGCGTAAAGCGGAAGGCGATGAGTCAGATACTCCCGATGAGCTGCAATATAAGTCATTGAAAGAGGCTATGGAGGTTATTGTCACGCAACATTTGGAAAGCCGTGATAACGATATAGGCCAAAATTCTCACGTTGAAATTGAAATTGATAATCTGAAATTTGCAAACGCGGCGGCGGCAATATTGATCGGAGATACGGATCAATTGGCGGGAACAGTCCGTGTTTATGATACGGAGACAAAAGCTCTTTTAACGGAATTTTATGTGGATGTTTTGAAAGGCAGGGCAGGCTTGCTAGGGCTTGCAATCAGAGGAAGCGGCGTGCGTGAGCAGTTATCTTTGGAGTATGCTGATATTATCGGAGACCAACTCGGATTTGAGGATAAGTAATTCATTCTTTTCAAAATGGTTGGACGAAGGTCAAACTTATGAACAAAGCCATTTGCATCATCGCAGTAGCAACTGTACTCATATCCGCCTGTACATATAGCGTGAAGGACGAAGAAGCAAAACAGGTGGGCGAAAGGACAAAATCGCCTATCAAAACTTCTAACTTAGATATCGAGTTAGAGAACGAAGACACACTGAAACATGAAGCCCTTGTCCTTGGAATAATGTGTAGTGCCAATAAGTATAACTTGGACATGGCCGAAGATTTGCGAACTAGCCTGAGCGATATTGACAAGAACGGTCTCCTTTCCGACCCGAAAGGCGCTGATGTTAGGGTTGTGATGTCGTCAACCAAAAGCTCCTTAAAATGCATTGCAACCGGAGTAATCTCTGCGAAATGTATGGCAAAAGTTGAAGTTGTAGGAGAGACAATTGCGAAGAATGGAGAAGCCAAATCGTTCGCATTTTCGAAATCTTCAATTCGCCCGGCCATTGCGTCAGTCTCAGCACCATTAACGACATGCGGTGGTGGAGCAAGTTCGCTTGCCGAAGCAAGTGCAGAAGTTGTAGATGAGATCATAGAATTGGTAAAGCTGTATGACAACTAGCACTAACTGCACGACATTTCGCCGTGAGAACTAGTGTAGGAATTTGAATTAGTACAATTTTGTCTACTCTTAATCGGGTCGCCTAATGGTTTCGTGTATCGCATTTCTGTGATTGAATTGGATTGACGCGGCGTTATTTGACATCTGATGAGATTTGGAACGCCTTGGAGACAATTTGAAAAATTTTTCAAGAATTCATTTTCTTACCGACGATACCGGCGCATTATCCGAGTTTTATACGGTACTGCTGGGGATGGCGGAGGTGCCGGATGGGGTATATGGAACTTTTGTATATGGGCCAAATTCGTGCAAAATTTCCTTTGAAAAGAGAGATTTCCCTTGCTATGAGGCAAGGAACGATGATTTTTACTGGAAAATAGGCATTACCGTAAAAAACCTTAATTCGGCAGTCGATTTTCTTAAGCAACAGAATTGGCCTGTAACAGAACCCCGGCAATTCAAAGACATTGGCTATTTGTGCCATTTATGCGATCCACAGGGACATGTCATTGAACTCCTACAACAGGGATTTGAAGGAAGGGAAGGGGCTGTGCCAAGCGGCCATCCTGTCGGTGCCCATGCAACGCTCGCGCATATTACCATGCGGGTGCGGGATATTGCGACGTGTCGGACTTATCTGGAAGAGGATCTCAAGCTCAGGCTGATGTCCGTGCAGCCCGTCCCTGAATACGGGTTTAGTTTGTATTTTTTCAGCTGGAATAACGAGTCGCTTCCGCATCCGGATTTGCAGGCCATAGAGAATAGAGAATGGCTCTGGGCGCGCCCATATCCCTTATTGGAATTGCAATATTTCCATGCGGCAAAGGCGATCAGAAAACCCGACTTAAATGCCGCCGGGTTCGCCAGCCTGAGTTATGAGGATAGTGAAGACAAATCAGGAAAATCGGCACTGACTATTGATACGAGCCGCTTAATATAAAGTGCGTAAAACCTTTCCCAACATATGTCAGTATTGACTGAGGAAAATGGCGAAGTACGATAAGCGGCGACAAAAAAAATAAAACAGATTGATGAAACCTGTATTTAACGGGTGACACATCAGCAATTGCAGAGGCTCTTCGAATGTCTCTCCCTCCTTCCATCTCAAATCGCTTAATAATACCGGCAATCACCACCCCCTTATTTCTGGTCTCCGGCCCCGATCTGATAATCGCCGCCTGTCAATCTGGCGTTACTGGCTCGCTCCCTGCCATGAACGCAAGAACAAGTGAAGACTTTTCGGCGTGGATGGCGGTCTTGCGGCAAGTTTTATGGGAATGCCACGGGATGCAACTGGCATTAACGATTGACCAAATGTGGATCAAGCGTAATTTGGTAATATAGCCCTATAGTTTACTCAGACGAAATTCAATTGGGTACCGTCTGATTTATAACGATAGGTCCACTGCTGGATAATGCGAGGATAACACCATGAACAATCTTGCCCACGAAAATGATTTCTCAAAGATCATCGAAGCCGACAAGGCGCATGTCTGGCATCACTTGGTTCAGCATAAGAAATTTGAAACGGTTGACCCACTCGTTATCATTGAAGGTAAGGGGATGCGGGTCTGGAATACAGCCGGGCGCGAGCATCTTGATGCTGTTTCCGGCGGTGTCTGGACAGTGAACGTAGGCTATGGACGGGAAACCATTGCCGACGCCGTTCGTGATCAGCTGGTGAAGATGAATTATTTCGCCAATTCCGCCGGCAGCATCCCCGGCGCTCGCTTTGCCGAGCGTTTGATTGAGAAAATGCCCGGCATGTCGCGGGTGTATTTGTCCAATTCCGGCTCCGAAGCGAACGAGAAAGCCTACAAGATCGTGCGCCAGATCGCTCATAACAAGACGGGCGGTAAAAAGCATAAAATTCTCTATCGCGAACGCGACTATCATGGCACGACTATTACGGCGTTGTCCTCCGGTGGCCAAGCCGAGCGGAAAGCGCAATATGGTCCCTTTACCCCCGGATTTGTTGAGGTTCCGCATTGCATGGAATACCGTTCACAATGGGGCGATGTTGAAGACTACGGTATTCGCGCTGCCAATGCTATTGAGGAGGTTATTCTCCGCGAAGGTGCCGATACGGTTGGCGGTCTGATTCTGGAGCCGATTACTGCGGGCGGCGGTGTTATAGAGCCCCCGAAAGGCTATTGGGATCGGGTTCAGGAAATTTGCAAGAAATATGATATCCTGCTGATCATTGACGAAGTTGTCTGCGGCATGGGTCGTACGGGCGCTTGGTTCGGGTATCAGCATTATGGTGTCAAACCGGATATGGTGACCATGGCCAAGGGTGTTGCGTCCGGCTATGCGGCTATCTCCTGCACAGTGACAACAGAAGAGGTCTTTAATCAGTTCAAGTCCGACCCCGATGATCCCATGAGTTTTTTCCGCGATATCTCGACTTTTGGCGGATGTGCGGCGGGCCCGGCGGCGGCGCTTGAAAATATGCGTATTCTGGAAGATGAGAACCTGCTCGAAAATTGTACGGCCATGGGAGAATATTTGATGGGAAAGCTTGATGAGTTAAAAGGCAAGCATGACATCATTGGCGACGTGCGTGGTAAGGGCCTGTTTTGCGGGGCAGAGCTGGTTGCTAATCGGGAAACGAAGGAGCCCATTGGTGAAAGCATTGGTCAGGCGATTGTAGCAGACTGCATGACAAACTCTGGGGTTATTATCGGCATTACCAATCGATCACTGACCGGGATGAACAATACCCTATGCCTCAGCCCGGCACTGATCTGCACCAAAACGGACCTCGACGAAGTCGTCGACGCCATTGATGGTGCGATTACGAGAGTTGTCGGATAACCGGCTTCTCTCTGGACAGGAACTTCAGATAAGGCGACGCTATTGGAAAATTTCATGGCGTCGTCTTATTAATTTATGGCGGCATTGACTGGACAAACGGGCAGGATAAACTAGGGAGCGAAAAGTAAAATCAGATTGATGACCCTCCAAAAGGTCGGAGAAACATCAACAATTGAAAAGGCCGTCACAATGTCTCTGCCTCCGTCCATCTCAAATCGTCTAAAAATACCGGCTATAGTCGCTCCGCTATTTCTGGTTTCAGGCCCTGAATTGGTCATTGCTGCCTGCAAGTCCGGCGTCGTCGGTTCATTTCCCGCTATGAATGCCAGGACGAGCGATGAGTTCTCCATCTGGATGAAGAAAATAACTGGTGCTCTTGGCCCGGATGACGCACCTTATGCTGTAAATTTTGGTCTGGCCCGCATGCATGGCGAGCGACTGGATACGGATATGGAAATTTGTCGGTCCTACAAAACGCCGATCATCATTACCAGTGTCGGCAATCCGGCGCCAGTTGTTTCAGAAATACAAAGTTGGGGCGGACTGGTGTTTCATGACGTCACAACCATGTATCACGCAAAAAAAGCCGCCGATGCCGGTGTCGACGGGTTGATCCTTGTCTGTAACGGAGCTGGTGGGCATGCCGGACCCTTCAGCCCATTTGCAATGGTTGAGCAGGTTCGTAGCTTCTATGACGGTACGATAATTCTGGCGGGGGCGATTTCCACGGGCCGGGCTGTTCGGGCAGCCGAAGTGCTGGGCGCGGATCTGGCGTATCTTGGAACGCGTTTTATCGCAACCAAGGAAGCCATGGCGGAGCAGCCCTATAAGGATATGATCGTTGCCGAGGAAACCCAGGATATTATTTATACCAATGCCATCAGTGGCGTACCGGCAAACTTCATGCGGAGCTCTCTGGAGGAGGCCGGACTTGACGCCGACAATCTGCCGGCGCCACATGGTCCGTTTCGGCCTAACCTGCCGGATGGCGTAACCGCTTGGAAATCAATCTGGAGTGCCGGTCACGGGGTTGGCCTGATTGATGATATCCCGACGACCGCCAGTCTTGTTGCCAGACTGGCGGAAGAATACGAGGCCGCGAAGAAAGGCTAGTCAGGCTTCTTCCTTTGCTGCCTCGACTTTGTCCTGGGTTTTGGTGTGAAAATCATCGGCATGATGACGTTCATGAAGTTGCTCTTCAGGTTCGCCATACGTCCGGTTGACAATACGCCCCCGCTTGACGGCATCACGTTCGGCAAGTTCATAGGTCCATCGGCCAAGATGTTTGTAAGACCCAGCGTCGAGAAATTCCGCGGCGTTATAAACCTTGTTTAATACAACGGCACCATACCAAGGCCAGATAGCAATATCGGCAATGGTATATTCGTCTCCGCACATGTACCGGTTATCCGCAAGATGACGGTCGAGAACATCCAGCTGTCGCTTTACTTCCATGGCGAAACGGTCAATTGGGTATTCGAATTTCTCCGGCGCATAGGCATAAAAATGCCCGAACCCGCCGCCAAGATAAGGCGTCGCCCCAATTTGCCAGAACAGCCAGGAGAGGCACTCCGCGCGCAGGTTCGGATCGCTTGGCATAAGGGCGTCAAATTTCTCCGCCAAATAGAGCAGAATGGCCCCGGATTCAAAAACACGGGTCGGGGTTTGTGTACTATGGTCCATGAGGACGGGTATCTTGGAATTTGGATTTGCGCTCACAAAGCCACTGCTGAACTGGTCGCCATCACCGATTTTAATAAGCCAGGCGTTATATTCTGCCCCTGTAATGCCGAGCGCCAGGAGCTCCTCCAGCATAATGGTGACCTTTACGCCGTTGGGTGTTCCGAGCGAATAGAGCTGCATGGGATGTTTGCCAACCGGCAGATCCTTGTCATGGGTCGGGCCTGCAATCGGGCGGTTTATTGACGCGAACTGTCCGCCATTTTCTTTCTTCCACTGCCAGACTTTAGGCGGCTCGTAAGATTTTTCTTCGGTCATTCAGGAAACTCCATTCATAGGCAAGGGCAGGTAGATAGCTGTAAACTTCTATTTGGAACGTAAGTTCCATTATGTAATCTTTCAAGGTCAAAGCCGACATTAATTCGACGATAAGTTTATTTCTCTGCCGTTGCCAGCAGCCCGCCTATGGCAATGAAGGTCGCGCCAGTCACCCGGTTAAACCAACTTCCGACGGAGCTTTTTGCCAGCCAGGGGGCGAGAGTACTTGCGGAACTCGCCAGGACAACCTCAACTGTGAGTTCAATGCAGATGAAAGTCCCGGCGAGGATGGCAAACTGGATCAGTTGGGAGCCTGCAGGGTCGACAAACTGCGGCAGGAACGCCGCGAAGAAAACGATCCCTTTGGGGTTAGATGCTGCTGCCATAAATCCCTGTACACATAGCTTCCGCCGATTGGTGGTGCTTTGCGGTCTTTTCCCTTTTGCGGCCAGGGGCGGAGACCGCCATGTCATAATGCCTAAATAAATCAGGTAGGCAGCGCCAACCCATTTCACGATGTTAAAGGCCATTGTCGACGTTGCAAGCAGCGCCCCGAGCCCAGCCATGCAGATTCCGATCACCAGAGCGAAACCCACAGCACCGCCAAAACTGGTGAACAGGCTTTTGCGCACTCCATGAGAGGCGCCATGGGTGAGCACCAGCAGGGAATTGGGACCAGGGGTCACACACAAAGCTGTCGAGGCCAGCAGATAGACAATCCAGATTTCAACGGACATAGAGGTTGTTCCCCCATTTGGTATAAATTGTTCGATCCTTTACCGTACTCAATTCAACTCTCATCGCAAGCGCAAAGATGGGGCCTTACTCTCCTTCTTCCAGTGGATAAGGCTCGAGGGTAGTTGTGTCCCTTCCAATCTCAAGTTCGGCAACATAAGACTGGACGGCTTCCGCCGGTAGCCGGCAATGATGAGCATGGAAAAAAGAGAGGACACTGATAATCGCGCCAATCAGCAGATCCAGCCCGAAAGGGATGTCGCCAGTGCCACTCCCAAAGTTCCCGAAATACGACAGAAAACCCAAAGCAATGAGATAAGGGATGAGCCAGACCGCTGCTTTCAGATCAAGCTGGCGGGTATCCTTCGTGAAACGTCTGAGGACCAGAAAAAAGATCAATCCGATCACGATCAGCACCAAAAGAACCTGAAGAACGGTCCAGCCGCTCCAATAAAGTGTCCAGGTGGCGGCAATAAAGGCTGCACTCCCTAACCAGGGGGCCGCCGGAACCCGAAAATACCGGGGCCGGTCGGGAAGCTGTGCCCGGAGCGCGTAGAGCGCCACAGGACCCGCAACAAGCGATAGGACGATGGAGGAGCCGTTCAGGGTGACCATTTCTTGAAAACTAATCAGAAACAGCATGGCAGACCCTAGAACCCAGTTCAAAATCAGGGCATTGAGCGGAACTGATCGTGGCGACAGTTTGGCAAGAGCCTTCGGGAATTGTCCATTTTCGGCCATTGCCATGGTAAGCCGGGCGTTGGAGCCCGTCGCCACCAACCCCCCGCCAAAAGGCGCAATGATGGCACCGGAGTAAATGATGCTCATGATCCAGAGGATGCCAAGAGCCGTACCAAGAGCGGCAAAGGGACCGTAATCATGATCAAAGCTGAGGGATTTCCAGCCCTTGGCCATTTCATCAGCCGGAAGCGCACCAATAAAGGCCACTTGAGCGCCCATATAGATAATCAGGCAGAAAAGGATGGAAAGACATAATGCCAAGGGAATGTTTCGGTGCGGATTGACAGTTTCACCGGCGAGATCAATGGCATGGCGAAAGCCGATGAAGGCAAAAATAACGCCGCCTGTGGAAACACCTGCAAGAACACCGGCAAGGCCAAATGGCGAGAAATTTGGTGTTGTGAAATTGGAGACATCAAACTGGGTGACCAGAAAAACGACAATAATGACAGCGGGAATGATGATCTTGAACCAGGTCAGACCGGTATTTATCCTGCTGAAGAAACTGACGCCCCACGCATTGATGACGACCATCAGGGCCATCAGGGCGACAGCAAGAAGGCCGCCCCAAATACTGAGGCCTGTTCCTTCTGCATGATGGATAATCGGGATCCAGGCGCCCAGGTATTTGAGCATGGCGGCAACTTCGATAGGTGCCGTTAATGTGTAGCCGATCCAGGCCGTCCAGCCCATGACAGCGCTGACCACATTGCCATGACTGAAATGCGGAACCCGTGCAAGGCCGCCTGCCACAGGAAGCATGGCACTGACTTCGGCAAATGTGAGCGCGAGCAAAAACATGACGCCTGCACCGATGAGCCAGGAGATGATCGCGGCCGGACCGGCATTCTCTGCCACCAGCTGCGGTGCGAACAGCCAGCCGGACCCCAGCATGCCACTGACGGCAACGAAAGTGAGGCCCAGAAGACCGATGGAGCGCTGTAACTTCATTTCCCTTAGTTCCTGTTAGTGCAGTTGATTGATGATCTTGCCATTTTTGACTGCGAGAAGACTTCCCCGGGGTATTTCCTGCCAGTCATCATCACTTAACGGGACACTGGCAAACACCAACGCATGATTATCAGTATCGACGGGAGAGGTGATGTTAAGGCCATCAACATGCAGGTCCTGGCGTTCTATCCAGTGCAGCGCAGGGGCAACTGCTGGGCCCAAAACACCGTCGACATCATTACGCCGGACGTCGGCATGAATAAAAAGAGTATCTCCATCGCTATAGAGGAAATTACAACTACCAAGTGCCCGCAATTCAGCCGCGACATAACCAAGAATTTCCAGGCGCCGCTCCACCGACGGAATACCGTCCTGCCAGAGCGGATCAAGCTGGTTCAACAAGTAACAGAAGGCAAATTCAGAATCCGTTTCGCCCATGGGTAAATGCTGGGGTGCATTCAGGGTCAGGGCTTCCTGAAAATCAACCAATGTCCCGTTATGAGCAAAAACATGGGCGCGGCCATAAGCCTCGCGCTTGAACGGGTGGGTGTTTTCGTATTTAGGCTCCCCGTGGCTTGCGCGCCGGACATGGGCAATCGTACAGCTGCTTTTCGTCCGATGGTCGCGAATGAATTCAATCCACGGACTGTCATAGGCGGGTTTGGCCTCCTTGATCAGGAGGGTATCAATGTCCATCTGGAAACTGAGGCCCCATCCGGAATTATTGGCATGACTGAGGCCCCCATGCCGGGAGAATTCATGCAGGGAATAGTTGATAGCTACGGGATAGCGGCTAGAGATAGCCAGTAGTTCACACATGTAGTTTCCTTTTAACTCTTGTTATTCTAGAGCCGTCGGGTCTTTCTTGCCAAGTTGAATTCGGACTGTTTATAGTAGAATAGGTCTCAGGCGTGTGAAAACGCAGGTAAATTTGGAAACGTGGGAAATTGAGATGACGTTTGATTACGCAGGTTATCAGCCAAAGGGCGACAAGAAAAATTCCGCTTTTTTTGAAGACTATCGCCACAAAATTTACGCGCGACGCCAGCAAAGTGGTATCGAGGATCTGGTCGGTAATATGCGGGCCATTGTCACTCAGGTTGAACCGGGAACGAGCCTTGCGACCATGGTGGAATTCTATCTGATGACGCCGTATCGATATGCCGCAAGCTATATCGGGCAAACCCATAAGTTCTATGTGCTGCACAATACGCCGCAAACGCCAGCTCTGATCGTGATGGAGCCGTTGGCTGAGGATTTCAAGGAATATATCCTGCGGATCAACAAGATGTACCCTCTCTCTCGCGCGACGCCTCATACACGTTATGTGGGGGAAATTTACGCGAGCAAGGATATTGCAGCGACACGCTCCACATTAGAGGATCAAAGCGTCCGCTTTGAATATGCGGGCGAAGTTGAAAACCCGTTTTATGGAAGCGATGGCTTTCTGTTCACCATGCCTTCCGATTTTACCGGTAACCGCGTTGGCTACAGCGGGCTCGATATGAATGACCCGGACAGCCTGGGGCTTGGCGGAAAATTTGAACTGACCCCGGCCGAGCAAACGATGCTGGATGAGGCGGCGGCTTTCGGTGAAACCTCCGGTGTTGCACCGCTGTTGCTCGGGCTTGATCATATGGCGACGCGCATATTGGCGCCGGATCGTGAGGATGCCATCTTGGAGTTCCTGACGCAGGTGCCGTATTATTTCTGGGGTGCCTATAATATTTTCGACATGAACTCGTCGACCAATGTCAATCGAAGCGGCAATATCACTGACGACAAACATTCACCGGCCAAAGTCTTCACGGCCAATAACACACCATCTTTTGTCAATTCATTTGAAAATCTTCCCATGCCGACGGAGACATTTGTGCGTAATTTTGGGCGGCGCATGCATCATATGGCCATTGAGGTGAAGGATGGCGATCATGGGGGCGGTGAGAAGAATGTGGATTTTGTTGTTGCCGCGTTGAAGGAAAAGGGTGTTCCGTTCCTCGCTCATGTAGTGGGGGAATGCAGGGATGAGCCAAACCTGAAGCAAATTTTCTCCAAGCATTCAAAAAACACCATCCTGATTACGGAATATGTAGAAAGATGTCATGGTTTCGATGGTTTCTTCACCAAAGATAACGTTGCGGCCTTAACCGCAGCCGCCGGGCAAGACGAACAATATAAGCACGGGCAGGTCTTCGACTAGGCGTCGCATTGGGTATGTAAATAGGATAGGTAATCATGGCACGGAATATTTTCTACGCTATTTCAATTATTGGTATTCTGATTGTTGGACTGTTTCAGGTTTTCTGGCCGCCGATTACATGGCTTCTGGTTTTGCTAGTCCCCTATATCCTGCTCGGCCTCTATGACATGAATTTTTCGGAGCATAACGTGCTCCGGAATTATCCGGTCATTGGCCATATGCGCTATGCATTGGATTCAATCAGCCCCGAAATTCGTCAGTATTTTATCGAAACCAACGAAAGTGGCCGGCCTTATAATCGTCAGCAACGCAACCTGATTTATGCCCGTGCCGAAGACGGCCTGCAAACTCAGCCTTTTGGCACGCAATGGGATGTACTGGAAGTGGGATATGGACGGGCCAATCATTCCCTCGCGCCGAAAACAGTGGACCCATCAAAAGAACGTATTACGGTTGGCGGTCCTGACTGCAAAAAACCTTATATGGCCTCGCGTCTGAATATCTCCGCCATGAGCTTTGGCGCGTTGAGCCCCAACGCCATCCATGCGTTAAACGCTGGTGCGAAGCGCGGCGGGTTTGCCCATAATACCGGGGAAGGGGGCATCAGCCCCTATCATTTGGCCGGTGGCGGCGATATCGTCTGGCAGCTCGGGACGGGGTATTTTGGGTGTCGGGCTGCCGATGGCGGGTTTGATGCGGAAAAATTCAAGGCAAACGCCAACCGCGACGTGGTCAAGATGATTGAAATCAAGCTGAGCCAGGGGGCCAAGCCAGCCCATGGCGGGGTTCTTCCAGCCGCCAAGGTTGACGCTGAAATTGCAGAAATAAGAGGCGTTCCCATGGGCGAGGATGTTTTGTCCCCTCCTGCCCATTCCGCATTTTCAACGCCGGAAGGACTACTGGAATTTGTGTCGCAGCTTCGGGAAATGACCGATGGCAAGCCCATTGGCTTCAAGCTTTGTGTTGGCAAGCGCAGTGAATTTATGGGTATTTGCAAGGCCATGCTGAAAACCGGGATTATTCCGGACTTTATTACGGTTGATGGCGCCGAAGGCGGTACCGGCGCGGCGCCGCTGGAATTTTCTAACCGTCTCGGTGTCCCCATCAATGAAGGCTTGTCTTTTGTCCATAACTGCCTTGTGGGTATTGGCCTACGGGACAAAATCCGGGTGATTGCCAGTGCCAAGGTCGTCACTGGGTTTGACATGATGGAGAAACTGGCGCTTGGTGCGGATATGTGTAATGTCGCCCGGCCGATGATGTTTGCGCTTGGTTGTATTCAATCTCTTCGCTGCAATACCAACCAGTGCCCGACCGGCATCGCCACGCAGGACAAAAAGCGGGCCGAAGCCGTTGACGTCGAGGTCCGGCAGATCCGGGTTGCCAATTTTCATGCGGCGACGTTGGAAAGCTTCAGGGAACTGGTCGGTGCCTGCGGCCTTGATGATCCGGATCAGTTGAAACCCCATCACATCCTGCAGCGTGTCGCCAATGAAACGGAGCAACCCTTCGATGAAATATATGATTTCCTCGCTGAAGGAGAGCTGCTCACGAAAAAAATCCACCCCTGCTTCAAATCAGATTGGGAGGAGGCGAAGGCCGAAGCCTTCTAATCCGTGTTCAATGCAGTTTTGAATTGGCTTTCAATGTGCTGGCAAGCTCCGTCGTGGTGACAACGCCAATGATCTGATCACTAGCGTCACTTTCGGGCGCATCAGAGATCAGCGCAATTTCAGCATCTTTTTCCGCCAATGCCGACAGAGCATCCACAAGGCTGGCGTCAGGCCCGATAATGGCGAAACGGGCCGCTTCCCCGCCGGTTAGTTCTTCGGGATGGTCCTTGTTGATAAAACGTCGCTCGGTACGGGTTACCTTGCCATCCTTGGCCCAGATAATAACGCCGGGGCTTTGCGGCATCGCCGCGCCTTCGTTGAGAATGCTCATATTCCGGGTCATGATTTCGCGGATCCTGCGGGCAGACAGAATGGCGGCGCTGAGGCCTTCCGGGACTGCATGGCCACGTCGATTCAGTTTCAGGGTATAGATGCTGGCAGGCGACAAATAGCGCCGCACCGCATAGGCCGATGTGGTACAGAGCAGGGTCGGCAGGGTCATGTGATAGTCGCCGGTCATTTCGAACAGCATTATGACGCTGGTAAAGACCGCGCCTGTCGTCGAACCGATCATGGCAGCCATCCCGGCAATAGCAAACACCGGAATGCCGATGCCGATATCGGGAAGGACCATATGCACGACCGCGCCAAAGGCTGCACCCAGGGTCGCCCCCATAAACAGAGAGGGGGAGAATACGCCGCCAGAGGCGCCCGACCCTAGTGTCAGACAGGTTGCTACCAGTTTGAGAGAGAAGAGCAGCATCAGGAAGAGCGGGTCTGATAAAGCCCCGACCAGGACATCGAGAATGGTCGCATAGCCAACACCCTGAAT